>Ga0326511_10000806_pt1 | contig 27164 bp, 35 predicted proteins | sample 0_2496_0518_D_FD_203701 | JGI IMG/M metagenome (GOLD analysis project Ga0326511, IMG submission 203701) | Bovine rumen microbial communities from UC Davis, California, United States - 0_2496_0518 | ecosystem: Host-associated > Mammals > Digestive system > Stomach > Rumen | place: USA...
CAGTCGTTTACAGCGCGGGACGAAAAATAACGAGGGGGGTCACGTGACTATGTAACAGATAATTTATTCTGAAACAGTTAAAAATAATTATCTGTTACGCCAAAATTATGGCGCTATAATGTAGAAAAATTCCTTGTAACGGTTGTGACAGTTGTGACAGATGAAAATATACCTAAGCTATACTTTTTTTAGCCTCAACTGATTATGCGGGTAGTTCGGGACCAAAAGGCCGCGGGTTCGAATCCCGCCACTTCGACATTAGGAAAGCCCTTGATCTGTAACGATCAGGGGCTTTCCTTTGTTTTCCTGGGAATGTGGAAAAACGGTGGAAACGGTTGAAAAGTTGGGAGAAAAATCGCGGAGGAATCGGCGGAATGCCTTGCGCTGCAATGGGTGCAGCCTGGGAGAATTGGGAGAAACGGATGGGACAAGAAAAGCCCGGGAGCCTGTGCGCTGCAGGTTCCCGGGCTTTTTCGTTTTCGGCTGCGCGCGGATCCGGCGATGGGCTCCGGAGCTGCGCGGTCGTCCGGATGCGGATTCCGGAGCTGCGCGATCAGTTGGCCAGGCGTCCGATGCGGTTATCTGGCCAGGGCGTCCGGATCGTCGCCCTCCGGATCCGGAGGAGCTGGCGCCGGCAACACCTTTTCCAGGATCTGATCCATGGCCGCGGCTGCTCCCTGGTCCCGATTCGGGAGGGCGTGGGTGTAAACGCTGAGTGTGATGGAGGGATCCGAGTGACCCATCCGGGCGGAGACGGCAGCGATATCCACACCCCTGGCCACCAGCAGGCTGGCGTGGGCGTGCCGGAGGTCGTGGAAGGTGATGTGCTCAAAACCGTGGGCATCCGCGAAAGCCCGGAACCATTTGCTGGGCGTGTCTTTGTTTACGCGGGCACCGTGCCGGCCGTGGACGATCCACTGCTGATTGGCGCCCTTCCATTTCTCCGGATTGTCCTGCTCTTCGTAGACGTCCTCCCACATGGCATCCCGGAGGAACCGGCAGAGGGAATCCGGCAGCGTGAGGACGCGGTCGCCGGCGTCGGTTTTCGGGGCCGCGATGAAGGATCCTTGCTCCGGGGTGTATTTCAGGGCTTTGTTGACGGTGAGGGTTTTCCGGTCCCAGTCAATGTCGCGATACCGGAGGGCGCTGGTTTCTCCCAGGCGGAGCCCGCAGGAGAGGGCCAGCAGGACGGCCAGGCGGAGCGGCAGCTGCTCCCCGTCGAGAGCTTTGATCAGGAACATGGTTTCCGATTCGGAGAGCATGGTGATTTTCCGTTTGTGCTGCCGGGGGCTCTGGACCCGGTCCATGGGATTGTGTTCCAGGTATCCCGCGCGGACGGCAGCGCCGAGCATGGTTTTCAGGACGCCGAAATAGTTTTTCAGGGTTTTCTGGGAGAGGGGGCGCTGGGCCTTCTCCTCCGGGATAAGTTTCTCGCCCTTCCGGCGGGGACGGCTCAGCTGCTCCTCCTGTTTGCGGGTGGATTTCCGCGGGGACGCGCGGAGGCTGAACAGCCAATCCGTGAGCAGGGCCGGGGTCAGTTCCTGGAGATATTTGTCACCCAGCTGCGGGAGGATCCGGGAATTCAGGAGGAAACGATATCCGGAGATCGTGACCGGGCTGGCATCCGGGCCGATGTATTTTGTCAGCCATTCCTCGGACCATTCCCGCAGGGTGAAGCTGTCCCGATACTGAGCGGCCAGCCGGTCCTCCAGGATCCGGAGCTCCCGCTGCGCGTCCCGGCGCTGGACGGCCTCGGAGAGATCCGGATCCATTCGCAGCGTTAGGTGGATGTTCTGCCATTTGCCGGCGATTTTGACCATGGTGGAGAGGCGCCAGGAATTTTTCCCGCGTTTTTCGATGCTGCCCATCTATATCACCTTCCTAAAATATAATTGTAGGGGGGTATATACTCATTTTTGCCGTTACATCTGTTACGAGCCCTGAAAATGGCCGGGAAAGCATTGCATTTCAACGGGTTCAGCCGTTACGGATCGGCTGGAAAATGCTGTTTCACGCTGTTACGTTTTCTGTTACGCAGGCCGGACGGCCATGGAAATGCGACAACGTGGACGGATTTGCATTTGCTAAGGTTCGTTTTGAAGATGTTGATGGACAAGGGTTTCCGGGGTGCGTTTCTTACATGATGTAGGAGCCGGTGATTTTACAGCCCCAGGGGATCGGTTCGCCGGAGGCATCGGTTCCGCCGCCGACGATCTGCACGTCGTCCACGGTCCAGGTATAGGTGGCCAGCGCGCACTGGATCTGGGCAACCTTCGCCCGGGGGACGAAACCGACCTGGTAGCCGTTGATCAGAACGGCATAGGCCAGCTCATTGTTATACTCGGTTTTTTCGATCTCCGCCAGTAGGTCGTCCGGATCGTCCGCGAATGGCGGATCCGCGAAATGCAGGTGGCGGAGGATTTCCTGGCGGTCGCTGCCGTCCTCGTTCCGGAACGTGGTGCCGGCGACCCGAAATGTCAGCTGCCGGACCGCGCCGGCGCCGGATCCGGCGGCAGCGGGCCCTTCCGGCGGGGCCGGTGCGAGGATCTCCCGCAGGTGATTTTTCTCCGGCGGTTTGGTCAACGCGCGGAGGGACCAGAACACCAGGAACAGGAACAGGAGGCAGAGGATCACCGCGGTGACCAGGAACGATGCGATCCGGAACCCATGGAAAATGACCTGGACAGTGAAAAACACATAGGCAGCCCAGGCGGCCATGACGAGGAGAACCATGGAAAGCCTCCCTTCTATGTGATATAATCAGAAGCACGCGCGAAAACAGCCGGAGCGCTCCAGCGGAAAGGAACAATGGAATGGAGGAGAATATCCTGGAGGTTATCCTGGATCGGATTGATCGGATGGATCGGGAGCAGCTGATCCAGCTGAACCGGGTGCTGGATGTGATTGAAATGATTGAATCGCGTCCAGAAGATCCAGCAGTTTTATCAGAACCGGCTCAGGGAGAGCCCTGATCCGGGCGATCGTGTTTTCCCGGAGCTCGCTGTCAGTGACAGCGGGCTCTTTTCCATTTTTGGGGCTGTCGGACAGACCCATCAGATAATCCAGGGAGACGCCGTATATTTTTGCCAGGGCGATGGCGGTCTGAATCTGTGGGGTCGTTTTCCCATGCTCCCAGGCGAAAACGGACTGCTGCGTGACGCCGAGGCGGTTTCCGAGTTCGATCTGAGACAGCCCATTCTGTTCGCGCAGCTGTTTGAGCCGGTTGCCGGCCATCGTGCACCCGTCCTTTCTGTATGGTATACGTTCATTATACAGTTTCGAATTGTAATTACAAACAATTAGAATTTTAATTTTGCGCTTGACATAACAGTTATAAACTGTTAAGATGGAGGCCCGCGAGAAAGGACGGTGATATGAGTGGCAAGAGAGTGGCTTGTGAGGATTCGCGAGGAGAGGAAAATGTCCCAGGGAGACGTGGCGGAACAGTCTGGAATTGTACAGCAGAGCTATCAGCAGATTGAGAGCGGGAAAAACCGTCCGAGGATTGAGACCGCACGGCGGATCGCGAAAACGCTGGGATTTGACTGGACCAGATTCTACGAGGACGGCGGCGAGGAACAGGAAGACGGGTGAAAGCGTCCACGATGACGCTTTTCGGAAGGGAAAGGGAGGATGAAGATGCTGCGGAACAAATGGATGGGGTTGGCGAGAGACATCCGGCTCGGGGAGCTGATGAAGCTGATCCCGGATGATGAAATCGTGATGATTTTTAATGACGATTCCTGGAGACCGGACTATCCGGAGGACCGGGCGCTGTATGACGGCACGGCGGGGGACTGGTGGAAGGAGAAGGCCACGGTGACGGACATGCCGCAGATGCATGTGCTCTGGTTCCAGGCCCGGGAGACGGAGGATACCGTGGGGCCGGTGATCATGATCGTGTGCATGTTCTGAGACGACGCGTGGCTGGAATTGACTGACGGGAGGGGCAGGAAATGATTCTGGAGAGGTGCGACCATTGCGGGGCGATTTTCCCCCGCGGACATACGGTTTCCCTGATTATGACGGCCAACGAGCGGATCGTGTATCAGGGGCGGGACGGGACGAAATGCTCTGGCATCGAGTTCGACTATGACCTGTGCGCGGAATGCGCGAGGCACGTGCTCGAGCTGATCGAGCAGCACAACGGCAGCGACGGGAACGATGGGAGGAAAAACGATGTACAAGGGGCTGATTGATAACCTGGCATTTGTGTACGGATTCATCTGCAAGGGCCGCGGAAAAGTTCCGGAGGATGATCTGCGCAGCGTGGCCAACGGGGCGCACAGCCTGGTGAAACTCGCGCCGGCGGTGCTGGGCGGCGAGGATGAGCGGGCGGATGACCGCGCGGATCTGGCGCTGGCCGGGGAGATGGATCGGCATATCGAGGAGGCCGTCGTTTTCCTGGAGCATCTGGAAATCGTCTGACGGAAGAGGCCGGCCCGGAGGATCGGACGCGGATCCGGCGGAAGGGTCGGGAGAAGCCGCCGCATGAAGGCGCTGCGGGACAGGCTATGCGGCATTTGACCCAGGGACAGGAAGGAAGGAGGTGCGACGGGTGGATATCAGGGAACTGAGCGGGATGCTGCAGGGCGTCAGCGGACCGAACGCCAGCGGGGAATATACCGCGAAATGCCCGGCGCACGATGACAAAACTGCGAGCCTGACGTTCCGCCAGAAACGGAGCGAGAAGGACGGCAAAGAAAGGATCTATCTGAAATGTCATGCCAACTGCTCCGGGGACGCCGTGATGGCCGCGCTGGGGATCACCCCGCGGGACCTGATCGTGGATCCGGATGGCGGGGACGACCGGACCCGGGGCCGGAATGGGAAAACCGGCGGGGGCCGGGGAGCTGCTGCGGGCGGATCGGGAGCCGCGGGAGCCAGGCGCGGCAACGGCTCCGGAAATTCCCAGGGAAATCCCGGAACCCAGGCGGGACAAGGACTCCCGGAGGGGATGACCGTGAACACCGCGGGGAGCCGGGGAGCGGCTGCGGGCGGATCGGGAGCCGCGGGAGCCAGGCGCGGCAACGGCTCCGGAAATTCCCAGGGAAATCCTGGAACCCAGGCGGTACAAGGGCTCCCGGAGGGGATGACCGTGAACACCGCGGGGAGCCGAGGAGCTGCTGCGGGGAGCCATGGCGCCGGCGGGGCGGAGACGGAGGAGAGGCCCGCGCTGGAGATCGACTACCAGCAGCCGGACGCGGTTTACAGCTACACGGATTCGGACGGCCGGGAGGTTTTCCAGGTCGTCCGGTATCACTATAAAAACGGGCCCGGGAAAACATTCCGCCAGCGGATGCGCTACACGGAGGAGATGCAGCGGAAGTATCCCGGGCTGAAATGCAGCCGGGAGGGATTCGCCTCCTCCGTGCCGGCGGAGATCCGGGACGTGACGCTGTACCGGATGCCGAACGTGATCCGGGCCATCGAGGCCGGGCGGCCGGTGTACGTCGTCGAGGGGGAAAAGGACGTCGAAACGATGGAGCGGCTGGGGTACTGCGCGACCTGCAATCCCGGCGGGGCCGGGAAATGGCGGCCGGGGTACAGCCGGATCCTGACGGGGGCGGACGTGATCATCCTGCCGGACAACGACACCGCCGGGAACGAATACACCGGACAGAATCATGCCTGGGACGTGGCCGTGGGGCTGCGGGAGACCGCGAAAAGGGTGCGCCTGGTGGACATCCGGGAGGCCTGCCCGGAGCTGCCGGCGAAGGGCGATATATCCGACATGGTCCAGATCATGGGCGAGGTCGAGGCGATGGACGCCCTGGCCCGGCAGGTCGCCGCCACGCTGGATTTCGATCCGGAGGCGGTGCCCTTCTGGCTGACCCCACGGGAGCAGGCGGAGAGGCTGTACAGCCGGGTGAGCGGATACGGGGTCAGCGACGGCTGCATCGCCCAGTGGAGCAGCGACGCGCTGAAGCCCCTGTGCGATTTCGTGATCGTGCCCCGGCTGGAGATGACGCGGGACGATGGCGTGACCACCAGCCTCTATTTCGTCCTGGACGGATGGAACCAGAGCGGGCGGAAGCTGGAGCGGGTGACCGTGCCGGCGGCCGCCCTGGACGGGATGAACTGGGTGACGGAGAAATGGGGCATGGACGCCGCCCTGGCTCCCGGCAGCACCGTCAAGCAGAAAGTGGCCTGGGCGATCAAAAAAGTCGGGCAGATGACGGCGAAGAAGATCACCGAGTACAACCACACCGGATGGCGGAAAATCGGCGGGAAATGGTGCTATCTGTACCACGGGGGCGCCATCGGGATGGAGGGCGTCACCGTGAACATGGGGGACAGCTCGCTGAAAACCTACCGGCTGGACGGCAGCGGGGCGGACGGGTTCGGGGAGATCCCGCTGCAGGACGCGGCGCGGATGAGCCTGCGGATCCAGAAGGCCATGAAAGAGGAAATCGGGATCGCGCTGCTGGGGACGATGTACCTGGCGCCGCTGCGGGAGTTCATGACGATGACCGACGTGGTGCCGGCCTTCGGGCTGTATCTGTACGGGGAGAGCGGAACCCACAAATCCACCGCCGCGGCCCTGGCCATGAGCCATTTCGGCAATTTCCACGCGAAAAACCCGCCTGCCTCGTTCAACGACACGGCGAACCAGATCCGGGCGAAGGCGTTCCTGGTGAAAGACGCGCCGATTCTGGTGGACGATTTCCATCCCACCAGCAGCGTGCAGGAGAAACGGCAGATGAGCGCCACGGCCCAGAGCCTGAGCCGGGCTTTCGGCGACGGGAGCGACCGCGGGCGCCTGAACGCGGACAGCAGCATCCGGGCGGTGAAACCGCCGCGCAGCGTGGCGGTGATCACCGGGGAGGACCTGCCGGCCATCGGCGCCAGCGGCCTGGCGCGGTTTTTCATCCTGGACATTGACAAGGAGGATATTCCCATCGGAGAGGAGCTGACGGAGCTGCAGGAGGCGGCCAGGAATGGATACATGCAGAAGGCCATGCGGGGATACATCGAGTGGCTGGCCAAACAGACCGACGAGCTGCCGGACATGATGCACAAAGGTTTTCTGCGGTATCGGGAGATGATCCGGCGGCAGGGCGGCGGCACCCATGACCGGGCGCCGGAGGCCATGGCCTGCATCCTGCTGGGGTATTCGATGATGCTGCGGTATTTCGTCGGATGCGGGATCATGACCCAGGAGGAGATGGAACAGCATTTCGTGCAGGCGGTGCAGACCCTGGTGGAGGCCGGGCAGAAACAGGCGAGTGACATGGAGAGCGAGAAACCGAGCCGGATCTTCCTGGACGCCATGGGCGAGCTGCTGACCAGCAAACGGGTGATGCTGAAAGACCTGAGCGCGGAGAAAGTACGGGATCCGCTGCCCTCGGAGGTCATGGTCGGATACATGGACAGCGAATACTACTACCTGCTGCCGAATGTGGCCTTCAGCGCGGTGACCCGGTTGTGCCGGGAGCAGGGGAACGAATTCCCGGTGAGCCTGAAGGCGCTGTACAAACACCTGCGGACGGACGGGATCCTGCCCCGGATGGAGGGGACGAACGCGACAAAAACCAAACGGATCGACGGGAAACCGATCCGGCTGCTGTGGATCCCCGCGGACCGGATGGAAGGTCCGGCCGCGGACATTGAGCAGATGAAAATGAAAGGGTTCCAGCAGGTGAACACGGACGAAAATCCGTTCTGACGGATTTTTGCCGGCGGAGCAAAAGCCTGGAGCGGCCGCCGGGGAAATAAACAGCGAGGAGGAAAGGAACGATGACGATGCAGGCAGAGAAAACCAGGAAAACCGGGACGGAGATCGCTCCGGCGGAGCGGGGCGGGATCGCGGATCCGGCGCGGCTGGCGATGTATGAGGAGCGGATCCGGCTGTACAAAGAGCAGATCGGGACCGGATACATCGGGATCGGGCGGACGCTGAACGAGGCGAAGGCCGCCGGGGTGGTTCCCCACGGCGAATGGGAGGACTGGGTGCGGCGGACCACCGGGCTGGAACCCCGGCAGGCCCAGCGGTGCATGCAGGCGGCCACGGAGATCCGGGAGGGCAGCCAGATGGCGCGGCTGGAGATGAGCAAGGCGCTGATGCTGCTTTCCAGCGGGCTGGACGCGGAAACCCGGGAGGAGGTCGCCGGGCGGGCTGCCGAGGAGGGCACCACCGTGCGGCAGCTGAAGGAGGAGATCGCCCGGATCCGGAAGGCCCAGGCCGACGCGGACGCGGAGAACACCGCCACCGTGCGGGCGCTGCGGAAACAGGTCCTCCAGGAGAGCGGCGCCGCCGCGGAGATCCGGGTGGAGCTGAAAAAGACCATGAACGAGCGGGAGGACCTGAAAAACCAGCTGAAAGCCACCGTCGCCGCCTACCAGAAACGCCTGGATGACGAAGCGGACGCGGCCTACAAACAGGGCATGCGGGACGAGCGCGAGGAGGCCCGGAAAGACATCAGGAAGGAATTCCAGGGAAAAATGGACCACATCAACCGGGAGCGGCAGGCCGCCGACGAGCGGATCCGGGAGCTGCAGGCGAAACTGGAGGAGGCGCAGCAGGCCGGGAGCCGGACCTGGGACGAGGGATTCCAGGCGGCGCAGGAGGAAATGAACGCGCTGCGGGCGGACGCGGAACGGAACCGGCAGGACGCGGAGCGGATGAAGGGCGAGCTGGCAGCCGCGGAAGCCCGGGAGGAGAAAAGGGCCGCGGAGCTGGCGGACCTGAAACGGGCCCGGAACCAGGCCGGCATGGACGCCGCCCGGGGGATCGGCGTCCGCGCCGTGGGCGCCCTGGACCTGACCGCCGCGGTGCGGGAATTCATCGGGCGGGCCGGGGTGCTGCCCCAGATGGGGAGCCTCATCAGCGGGATGAGCGCGAAGGAGCGGGAGACGCTGCTGGCCAACGTGGAGACCGTCGGGAAATGGGTCAGCGACAGCCTGGCCGCCCTGGGCGTGATGAGAGCCGACGCCCGGATCCAGTGAAGGGGGCGGACGGCATGGAGGAAAAGAAAAATGCCCTGGCTACTTTGGAGCGGGGGCAGCTGGTGCCGGCGGAGACGGTGCGGGAGATCGCGGCCGGGCTGACCGGACAGATCAGCGCCCTGGCGGAGATGCTGCGGATTACCAACGAGAGGATGGCAGCCATGGAGAAAACGATCCGGACGCTGGAGAAGGTCACTCCGACCCAGGCGCGGAACATCAACCAGGCCATCCGGGAGCGGGCCGCGGAGCTGTGCGCGGAATACCTGATCGGCAGCAGCGGCGTCGGCGGATTCCACCCGGATCTGGAGGCCATGAAGGCCATCGCGGCGGCCATCCGGCGCGAGGTTCGGGAGATCACCGGCGCCCAGACCATGAAGGCCGTCGCCCGGTGCGACTATGACACGATGATCGCGCTGATCCTGGACTGGGATGATTATGAGATGATGAAGAAGTTGCGGAACCGGCGGAGAGAGGAGGCAGGCGCCTGATGGATCTGGCGAAGCTGAAACGGTTTGACGAGGAGATGCGGAAACGGTTCGGGCCCCGGTGGGCCCCGCCGGTTCCCGTGCCGCCGGAGGAACAGGATTCCACGGCAGCGCGGGGCGCCGGCGGGGAAACGGAGAGCGGGCCGCCGCAGACGAAACCCAACCGGGAGGAGAACGAGTTCATGCTGAACACGATGATCCTGCGGAACAACCTGATCGCCCGGGGACCGGCCATCCGGGACCGGGCCCGGCAGGCCGGGAAAACCACCTGGCGGGACATCCGGCTGATGACCACGCTGATCTGCCGGGTGCAGGACGCGCTGCTCCGGACCATGCCGGAGCGGCGCCAGGAATACTATACCGCCTACTCGCGGAACGGGCACTATGAGATGGTGCTGAACGGGCCGCTGCGGAACCCGCGCCAGGTGATGATCAGTGACAAATACCTGGCCGCCCTGTGCGAGGCCGCCATGGAAAACGAATGCTGCCTGTGCATGCGGGAGGGCAGCGAGATCGGCAGCTGCCTGCTCCGGCAGGCCCTGCTGGAGGTGGCGCCGCCCACGGAGGTCCAGGACGGAAAATGGCGCCGGTGCGAATACCGGCGGGCCGCCAGCCAGCTGATCCGGGACGAGGAGGTCACGATATGAAAAAGCTGCCAGATCATTCTCTGGCAGCCGTCATATCGGACCGGATGAGGGATTTGATGTACTGAACCATGCCGCCGGGGCGGGAGGCCAGCCATTCGAGCAGCATCATGTCGTCGGGATTGTTGCGGTTGAACGTCACTTTTTTCTCGATGCGCTGCTCGCGGTGGTACCGGCGGATATATTCCGCCTGGTCGAATTTTTCCGCCATGGTCAATCCTCCATGATCGGAGCGGGGATGGATTCGCACTCGCCGCGCCAGTAGGATTCCCACAGCGCGTCGGTGGCGTCGCGATCCTCGGCAATGCCGCGATCGTCAATGATGGCATTCATCGCGGAGGCGATTTCCTCCCAGTTCACGGGGCAATCGGATCCGAAGCTGTCCGCGGTGACGTAGTAGGTGGTGTTCATGATGTTTCTCCTTTCCTCGGCCCGGTCTTCCGGGCACGCATAGAATATATCACATTGTGGGCACAATGTAAAGGGGTTTTGGAAAAAATATTTGAAAATTGGAGAAAGGGGTGAGCGAGATGGAGCTGGGGACGCCGATCTGGGTGGTGCTGGAACGGCTGCGGGATGACGAGCTGATCGAGCTGCTGCCGTATATCCGGGATGAGGAAGGCGAGCGGATGAACCTGATGCAGCTGCGGAGATATCTCAGGGAGAAAAGGGCAGAGTATGAGGGAGGAGTAACGAAAGGAGATATACATGCAGAATAGATTAAAAATGTTAACGGGAGACATTAGGGAATTATCGGAGCATTTAGTGAGGTAAAACAATGTTTATAATTTTCTATAAAGACGGTCATCAAGAAAGCACATATAACGATATTGACGTACAGGCTTTAGATTGGGCCGATGTAATCATGGTTGTCAACATGAATAATGTTGCCATATAACGAGGAGGAGGGAGCAAAATGAATCAGCACACAATTATCGGGAATCTGACCAGGGATCCGGAGACGGGAACCACGGAGGGAGGAAACCGGTGGTGCCATTTCACCGTGGCGGTGAACCGGCAGGGCCGGAAGGATGACCAGGGCAACCGGAGCCAGGAGACGGAGTTTATCCGGGTGACTGCCTGGCACGGGCTGGCCGACACCTGCGGGAAATACCTGCGGAAGGGCCGGCGGGTTGCCGTGGTCGGGGAGAGCCGGGCCCACGCCTGGACCGGGAACGACGGCAGCGCCCGGGGGCAGATCGAGCTGCTGGCCCGGAGCGTCGAATTCCTGGGAGGCCGGGACGGAGGCGCGGGCGAGCCCACCGATGAGGACGCGCCGCCGGCGCCGGCGGATCCCAGCGGGATGACGCCGGTGGAGGATCCGGAGGACCTGCCGTTCTGAGGAGGACGCGATGGAAGAGGTACAAAACTGCCGGAACTGCGGGGCGCCGCTGGATGAAAACGGAGACTGCGAATACTGCGGGACGAAAAGCCCAAGGAGCTGGGAGAGCGTGCTGGAGATCACGCCCTGCAGCATCCGACTGAGCGCGGGCAGCCGCAGGGGATATCCGCAGCAGCTTGTAAACGGAGACTGACGGAAATCGGGGAGGCTTGAGGAATGAAGGCGTTGGCAATACTGAAGCGGGTGCGGGCGGCACGGGATGAACTGGCTCAGATGGACATGCGGATCGCGCGGCGGCGGGAGATCCTGACCAGCCTGTCCGCGCCTCAGGCCGACCCCATCGGAGGCGGACGCGGTACCACGGACCCGGACCGGAACGGCCGGGTGATGGCGGACATCGACCAGCTGGAGCGGCAGAAGGCCGCCCGGTGCGAAATGCTGGAGGCGGAGCGGATGGCTGCCGTGGCGCTGCTGGACATGATCCCGGACCTGGAATCGGAGATCCTGGATCTGTACTACATCCGCGGAATGGATACCACCAACATCGCGCGGCAGAAAAAATACACCCCGGGATATGTCCGGAAAACGAAAAGGGCCGGCGAGATGCTGCTGGATATGCTGGCGCCGGAGAGGGTCGCGGAGACCCTGCCGGCCTGGTATCTGAGGGAAAGGGGGGAGAAGGGATGAGACCGCTGCAGGCCGTCGAGAATCTGCGGGAGAGCCTGGCGCCGGACTGCACCACCTGCGCGCTGCGGAAGGGGTGCGAGATGTTCCAGGAAAACAGTTTCTGCACCAGATGGCGGAGCCGGGATCCGGAACCGAAGGGACCGAATCCAAACGAACAGTGGGAGCGGGGCGAGGACAGCCCGTTCAACTGAGACGACCGGGGAGGGACAGGCCCCGGCCTTTTTTTGTTTTTGGCAATCCGCGCCGGCGGGGATGGGGGAGCGACGGTGGAGCTGATGCGGGCATGTAATAGGAAACAGACCACGCCCGGAAACCCGGAAAAAACGCGCGGGAACCGGGGCGAAACGCAGGGAGCGGCAACGGCCCGGCCGGAGGGCCGGAGGGGGCAGGACGCGAAAAACAGGCGGGAAAACGGGCAGGCTGCGGGGAGGACGGAAGGGGATCAGGGGGCCGCGCACCGGGAGCCGGTTTCCGCGGGGGAATGCCCCGGCGGTTCTTGCATGTGCGTATCCGGGGTGGTAAATTGTAGCCTGCCAGAGATGGGAAAGCACCCTCCATCGGAAATGGGGGCGGCGGAAACGCCGCTCCCGCTTCTTTTGGAGCGCCGGATCACCTGGAACGCGCAGACCTGTCCCCTGCGCGTTTTTATTTGCCGAAACGGGGGAGGAGCCGTGTACAAACAGAGCGAGCCATTCTACCACCGGGCCGAATGGAAACGGATCCGGGCGGTGGCGCTGGCCCGGGACGGCGGATACTGCCAGGACTGCCTGGAGAAATTCCGGGCGGGCATTATCCGGAAACCCCGGCGCGCCGTGATGGTGCACCACATTATCCCCTATAAGGAGAGACCGGACCTGGCGCTGGATCTCGGCAACCTGCGGAGCCTGTGCGCGAAATGCCACGAGGAGCATCATCCGGAACGGCGGAAGAGCCGGGACGGCGGGCCGGACGGGAGGCCGGAGCCGAAAATGCGGATCATCCGGGTCTGACGGATCCGGAAGGGGACGGACACGGAACCGGACGGACACGGAAACGGACGGACAGCCCCGGCGGGGGCGGAACCGGACGGGAGGCCGGGACGGAAAACAGAGGAAACCGGGCGGGGGACAGGCCCGGGAATCGGGGCGTCAGCCTGAACTCTTGGCGGGGCGGGGGTCGGCGCTTCGATTTCCGGGCAGCCCGGACGGGAACCAGGGACAGGAGGGACAGATATGAACGAGACGCTGAAAAGGGAACACTGGCAGCGGATCACGGACAAACGGGCGCGGCGGATGTATGAACGCCTGTGCGACGCCTGCGACCGGAGGCCGGAGGGGATGACCGATCCGGACCAGATGATGGTGGCGGACGTGGCGTTCGCGGAGCAGGTGAAGGGCCTGCTGGAAAACGACATCCAGGAGCGGGGCATCGGAAAAGAGGTTCGGAACGGCAGACAGACCTACTGGGCGGACAACAAAAGCATGGCCCACCTGCGGGCCTACACGGAGACCCAGCGGAAGCTGCTGGCCGAGCTGAAACTGACCCCGAACAAACGGAAGGCGGCAACCGTTCAGATCGATGACGATTTCGACAGTTTCCCCGACTGAGACGGGGATCCGGAAGACGGGACCGGGGACGCCGGAGCGCCTGAACCCGGAGACGGGGATCCGGGGCGAAGGCGCGCCGGAGAACCGGAAGACGGGAGCGCCGGAACCCCCGAAGCGGAAACGGGGACGGCCGCGGAAGATCCGGCCGGAGGACGCCGCGCCTCCGGAGGAATATCGGAGCACCGCCGTCGCCCGCTGCATGGAATACGCCCGGGCCGCCGTGGAGGGCCGGATCACTGTATGCGAAAAAACCCGGATGGGCTGCCAGCGATTCCTGGACGACCTGGGACGGGCCGGGCAGGATCCGGAGCACCCGGAGAAACGGGACGAAAGCTTCCCCTGGCATTTCGACGAGCACAGGGCCAGCCGGCCGGTCGATTTCATGGAGCGGTTCCTGGTTCCCACCAAAGGGGACTACGACCGGATGGAGCTGATGGGCTGGCAGTGTTTCATCGAGTGCAACCTGTTCGGATGGGTGGACGGGAACGGATACCGGCGGTTCCGGGAGGCGCTGATCCTGGTCGGCACCGGGAACGGGAAATCCACCATGATGGCGGGAAACGCCACCTTCCTGGCCTGCAAAGACGGGGAAAGGGGCGCGGACATCTACCTGCTGGCGAACAGCAAGGAGCAGGCGGGGATCGTTTTCGGGGAATGCAAGAGCCAGATCGAGGCCAGCCCCTACCTGGCGCCGCGGTTCCGGACGCTGCGGGACGGCGTTTACTATGACAAGATGAACGCCACCATCAAGCACCGGTCGAGCGACAGCCAGCGTCTGGACGGCCTGAACCCCCACGGGGCGATTTTCGACGAGATTCACGAGTACCGCGATTTCCGCCTGCTGAACATCATCAAGCGGAAAACCGTCAAGCGCCGGCAGCCGCTGACGATCTACATCACGACGATGGGCAACGTGATCGACGGGCCGCTGGCCTACTACTACGGGCTGTTCACCGACGCTATGGCCGGGAAACTGAAACCGGACGTCGGGGACCGGATGTTCGCCTACATCGCGGAGCTGGACGGCACCGACGACATCGAGCGGCCGGAGAACTGGATCAAGGCCAACCCCGGGCTGGGGACGACGCTGCAGCTGGACGAGCTGGAGAAACAATGGGAGCGCTGCAAACACGTGCCCAGTGAGCGGGCGGACTTCATCTGCAAACAACTCAACATCATGGTGAACGCCGACGATATGGCGTTCATCCAGCCCGAGGTCCTGAAGCGGAACCGGGACGTGATCCCGGAGGAGAGCCTGCTGGGCCGGCGGTGCTACGGCGGATTTGACCTGTCGAACCGGGAAGATTTTACCGCCGCTGCGCTGGAGTTCCCCCTGGACGACGGGCGGGTGTACGTGCTGCTGCACAGCTGGATTCCGCAGCGGAAGGTTGAAATCGACCAGGAAAAAATCGACTACTACGGGCTGGCCATGCGGGGGCTGCTGACCATCGTGCCGGGGGAATACATCCAGCAGGAGGACGTCTGGGCCTGGTTCGCGGAGATGAGCTGGAAATACGAGATCGTCACCATCGGATACGACCCGGCCAATGCCACGCGGCTGCGGCAGATGCTGGAGGTCGGCGGGAGGCACCAGGGCAAAAGTGTCCAGGCGTTCGACTGCCAGGTGGTTCGCCAGGGGCCCATCACGCTGAATGACCCGATGAAGGACATCAAAGAGCGGCTGCTGGCCGGGCAGGTGGTCAGCAACCAGGACCCGATGCTGCAATGGTACACGGACAACGTCCGGATCAGCGGGGAGCGCCGGCACACGGACAAAGAAAACTGGATGCCGATGAAGCGGAACCGGTTCCGGAAAATCGACGGATTCATGGCCTGGCTGGATGCCCACTGCGTGATGATGGAGAAACAGCCCGCCGGGCAAATTTACACGCCGCCGGCCATCCGGGTGGTGGACCTGGGAGGACGGCGCAGACGGTGAGGAAACGAGGGGTGAGAGGATGAAACTGCCATTTCGGAAACACAAGGCCCAGGCGCGGGACAAGCCTCAGGCGCGGAACGTCCGGAACCTGCGGATGGTGAACCGGCCGCGGGCCGACATGACGATCCAGGGGAACGAGGCCATCTATGCCGCGGTGAGCCGGATCAGCAACACCATCGCGGCGATGCCGATCCACTTCTACAAGGGCTACGAGCGGCAGGAGTTCCACCCGCTGGAGCGGCTGATCAGCCTGCAGCCCCACCCGAATTTCACGGCATTCACCTGGCGGCAGACGATGGAGGTTCTGCGGAACACCGAGGGCAACGCCTACGCGCTGCGGGTGCTGGACAATTTCGGCCAGACCGTGCGCCTGGACATCCTGAACCCCACGCGGGTGACCCCGCAGCGGGATCCGGAGGACGGGAGCATCTGGTACAGCATCACGATGGACGACGGGAAGCAGGCGCTGGCGCCGGGCTTCCTGGTGCTGAACCTGCGCCACATGAGCGCCAACGGCATCCGGGGCATCCGGCCCATCGACGTGCTGCGGAAATCCCTGGACTACGACACCCAGGTGAAGGAAATGAGCCTGGATCAGCTGGACGGGGTGAACCATGGCATCATGCTGACCGTGCCGGCCACCGGACTGAGCCAGGAGGCCAAAGAGGACGCCGTGAACCGGTTCCTGGAGACCTACGAAAAGAGCGGGCGCAGCGTAGTGATATTGGAGGGCGGGATGACCGCCACGAATTTCACGAACAGCCAGGTGGACGCGCAGCTGCTGGACGTGGAGCGGATCACCCGGAACCGGGTGGCCACGGTGTACAACCTTCCGCCCCACCTGCTGGGGGACTATTCGGACACAAGTTTCGGCACCGCCGAGCAGCAGATGCAGGAATACCTGCAGCTGACCATCACCCCCATCGTCGAGCAATGGGAGGAGGAGCTGAACCGGAAAATGCTGACCCCGGAGGAATATGCCGAGGGGTATCGGTTCCGGTTCGACATCACCAGCCTGACCCGGACGGACGTCAAGACCACCGCGGAGCGGAACCAGATGGCCATCCGCGGCGGATGGCGGAAACCGAACGAGGTGCGGGCGGAGCTGGGCCTGCCGCCGGATCCGGTGGGCGACCTGCTGATGAGCAGCCGGGATCTGATCCCGCTGCGGATCGCGGTCGAGCATCCGGAGCAGCTGCTGGGCAGTCCCGCGGCGCCGGCGGAACCCGCGGGAGGAAACGCGGGCGAAAATGAGGGAAAGGAGGAGAATGAAACCTGATGGAGAGCGGAAAATTCTGGAACCTGATCCCGGACCCGGAGGCGGAGCAGCCCGGAGACGGCGTGCTGGACATCGAGGGACCCATTGCGACGGACGTATTCTGGGGCGATGAGGTCAGCAGCCGGGAATTCCGGACGGCGCTGGCCGGCATGCGGAACGTGACCGTGCACATCAACAGCCCCGGCGGGGACGTGATGGCCGGCGCGGAGATCTACAGCGCGCTACGGGAGCACAGCCTGAACGGCCTGGGGCGCGTCACCGTGATCATCACCGCCCTGGCGGCCAGCGCGGCCAGCGTCGTCGCCATGGCCGGGGACGAGATCCTGATCAGCCCGGTGGCCTACATGATGATCCACAACCCATGGACCATGGCCGCGGGAGACGCCCGGGAAATGCGGAGGGCCGCGAAAACCCTGGACGAGATCACCGAGGGGCTGATCACCGCCTACCAGCGGCGGACCGGGAAAACCCGGGATCAGCTGAAACGGATGCTGGAAAACGAAACCTGGATGAGCGCGCAGACCTGCGTGGACGAGGGATTCGCGGACGGCATCTGGGGCGGCGAAATCCGGGCGGCTGCCTGCGCGGGCGCCGGGATGATGACCCGGGCCACGCCGGAAACCATCCGGGAGATGTGCGCCCGGTGGGAGAAGGCCCACGCGGAGAAGGCCGAGGAGCCGGAACAGGATCCGGAAGAGGAAACCGACGAGGAGACCGGGGAGCCGGAGAAGCCGGAAGAGGATCCAGACGAGGAGACCGAAGAGGAGAATCCCGGGAACGAGGCGGACCCGGAGGAGCCGGAGAAAGATCCGGACGGGGACCCCGAAGAGGATCCGGCCGGAGACCCCGACGAGAACCCGGACGAGGAAACCGAAAACCCGGAGGAACCGGAAAACGGCAGCGGACGGAACGCCTGGAAACAGGCGGGGGAGACGCTGCGGGCCATGGAGGAGAAGCGCAGGGCGGAAATCGCCCGGAGAGCGGAGATCCTGGCCGGGATTCATTTGCAGTGAAGGGAGGCACAATTTTGAAGCTGCAGGAGATCATGAACCAGATCACCGCCCTGGGAACCCAGATCCGGACGGCCAGCGCCGAGCTGGCGAACAGCGCCCTGGACAGCGGGATCCCCATGGAGGAGATCGAGAAGAAACAGGCCGAGATAGCGGACATGCAGAAGCGCATGAACGCGCTCCAGGCCAGCTATGACGCCGAAAGGGCCGGCACGGAAGGCCGGCTGAACCCCATCCAGCCCACGGAAAAGAAGGAGGAAAAGAAAACCATGAACGAGATCAGGAAAAGCAACGAGTACGCCCGCGCCTTCGCCTACGCGATGAAGCACGGCATCAACCGCCGGAACGGCTTCGGCAACGAGAATGTCAAGATTCTGTATGACGCCCTGACCGAGGAGGGCGGCAGCCCCGCCGGCACGGACGGCGGATTCCTGGTGCCGGAGGATATGGACAACCAGATCCGGGAGCTGAAGCGCCAGCTGAATCCCCTGAGCGCGCTGTTCAACGTGGAGACCGTGACCAGCTACACCGGATGGCGCGTGGTCGACACCGCGCCCACTGCCGGCATGACCCTGGTGAACGAGATGGGCACCATCCCCACCGACGACCAGCCCGCCTTCGTGAAGGTGCCCTTCACGCTGGACAAGTACGCGCTGCGGCTGCCTGTTTCCAACGAGCTGCTGAGCGACGAAGTGGCGGGCCTGATGGCCTACCTGAGCCGCTGGTTCGCCCGGAAGCAGGTGTTGACCGAGAACAGCCTGCTGATCGCGACCCTGAAGACCCTGACGGCCAGCAGCATCGTGCCCAGCGGCACCGGCAAAACCGCCATCGACGGATTCAAAACCGCGCTGAACAAGGCGCTGGATCCGGCGATCAGCCTCTCCAGCGTCATCATCTGCAGCCAGAGCGCCTTTGACGCCATCGATCAGATCGTGGACGATCAGGGCCGCGGCCTGCTGCAGCCCAACCCGGCGAACGCCACCGAGCTGCGCATCCTGGGCCGGCCGGTGCACGTGGTTTCCGACGCCTTCCTGCCCAACGGCACCGGCACCGGCACCCCGGCCGAGATCTTCATCGGCGACGGGCACGAGTTCGCGACGCTGTTCCAGAAGGACGGCTTCGAGATCGCCTCGACCGACATCGGCGGCAACGCCTGGGCGACCGATTCCACCGAGATCCGCGGCATCAGCCGGATGTTCGTCGCGAAGTTCGACACCGCGGCCATGGTGCGCCGGAACATCGCGCTGTAATGACCCGGAACGCCGGGAGGGGAAGGCCCCTCCCGGCGCGCCTTTTGGGGGGAGGACAGAACCATGAGGAGCAAGGAACAGATTGAAGCGCTGGAGGAGAAGGTCGAGCAGCTGGAGCAGCGGATCCGGATCCTGGAGGAGAAAGCCGCCGGGAAGACGGAATCCGAGCCCGCGCCGGCCCGGAAAACCGCGCGGAAATAACGAGGGGGGAGACCATGGCCGATAACACAGCCCTGGACATGGTGCGGCGTTTCGCGGGCGCGGATCCGGAGGCGGAGGACACCATCCTGGAAATGTGCTACCGCGCGGCCGTGGCATGGTACGAGGGGGCCGGGGTGCCGGAAATGGCAGCGGACGACCAGTATCTGTTCTGGGTCTGCAACCTGGCCGCCTGGATGTACGACAACCGCGGAAACGCGGACGCGAATGCCGCCGTACCGGTTTACATCGTGACCAGCGTGCACCAGCTGCGCGCGAGGGCGAAAACCTACACGGCGGGCACCGGCACCGGGACGGAAACCGGGGACACCGGAACGGACTCCGAGGGAGCCGGCACCGGGAACGAGAGCGCCGGGGGGGATGGATAAATGGGCATCAAGGCCGGAGATCTGCGCCACCCCGTGACGCTGCTGCGCCCCGAGAGCACCGTCGGAGAGCGGGGCCGGAGGGAAACCCAATGGATCGAGGCCGCCCGGGTCTACGCCGCGAAAAGCGACGTGAGCGGGCGGGAATTCTACCAGGCCCACGCCTACAACGCAGAGGACATCGTGACCTTCACGATCCGATGGCGGGACGACGTGACCCAGAAATGGCGGATCCGCCACGGCGGGACGGAATACAACATCCTGGAGGTGAACCACCTGGGATATATGACCGACTACATCCGCCTGAAATGCCGAACCATCGCGGGAGGGGGCAGCTAAATGGACAAAATCGACGCGATGATCCAGCGGCTGAACATCGCGATGGACGGCCGGATCGAATTCGACCGGGACGCCGTGGACACCGACCGCCCCGAGGAATGGGGCGCGGTGGCGCTGCGGAAAGACCAGGAAATCCTGTGGGCAGACGGGCGGCCCATCGACACCCAGTACCTGGCGGACATCTACCTGAGCGTCAGCGACCGGGAGAGCGAGATGATCGAGCGGGTCAACGACGCGATGGAGTACCTGGACGGGGAGTTTCCCATCGTGTGGAAACTGAACGACCGGGTCTGGCTGGCGGACATCGAGCGCGCCCTGTGGGTCTGGAACGTCCGGATCTGGGGGCCGCTGGAGCTGCCGGAGGAGGATGAGGACGATGGCGAGGCTGGAAATGGTTAACCTGGACGAATTCCAGGACAGGCTGAGCCGCCTGGAAAAGGACATCCGGGGCCGGATCGCCCGGGAGATGCTGACGGCCGGCGCCGAGGTCATCGCCCGGAACACCGCCGCGGAGATCCGCGCGCGGGGCCACATCCGCACCGGCGACATGCTGGAAAGCCTGCGGGCCACCGAGATCCGGGAGGGCCTGGACGGTATGCAGCTGTACGTCTACACCCAGGACGAGGACCGGCACGGCGTCCGGAACGAGATGAAAAACGTGATCATCAACTACGGATACTACCAGAAGCGCAGCGGAAGGAACGTCCGGAAGGACCCCTTCGTCAAGCGCGTGCGCGACCGATCCGAGAGAGAGGTTCATGAGGCCATGGAGGCCGCCTACACCCGCGGGCTGCGGGAGGCCGGGCTGACTGAGGAATAAGGAGGAGGAAAAAAACATGGTTATCAAAGTGAAGGGCCTGACGGTTGCCAAGGTCAGCGGCGGCGGCAGCGGCAGCGCCATGACCTACACGGGCGGGAAAGTCGACCGGGACAAGATCGTCCGGGTGGACCAGAGCGAGGAGCGCAGCGACGTTTCGTTCTACGCGGACGACCACCGGATTGACCGGGACAACAGCATCAGCGCCGCCAGCGTCTCCATCGAGCTGGCGAAACTGACCGACGACATGAAAAAGGACATTTTGGGCTACGTGGAGGGCACCGGCGGCACCGAGCTGCAGGTGACCGACGCGGAATCCCCCTACGTGGGCGTCGGGTTCATCCACGGCGAAATGTACTGCGGGACGGCCAGCTACCGGGCCTACTGGTATTACAAGGTCCAGTTCAGCCGCGGCCAGCGCAGCTTCAACACCAAGGGCGAGCAGACCGCGTTCCAGACCGAGAGCCTGGAGGGCGAGGCCATGGGCGTGCAGCTGGAGGAAAACGGCGCCATCGTGTTCTTCGCCGAGAGCGGCGACGTGGCCACGGAAGCCGCGGCCCGCGCGTGGCTGAACGGCAAGGCCGGCGTGCAGGCCTAAAAACACACCGCCCGGGCGGGGAGATCCCCCGGGCGGGCTTTTTTCATATGGGACTGGCCCGCCTGTGCGGGCCGGAGATGGGACAGGCCCGCCGGCGCGGGCCGGAGAGCAACCACAAAAGGGACAGAAAGGGGACAGGAACATGGACCGCAGCGTGATCTATCATTTCCGGGGAACGGACTACAAACTGCTGTTTAACCTTTACGCCATGGAGCAGATCGAGGAGGAGTTCGGCAGCATCCGGAACGCCATCCAGGAGCTGGCGAAGGGGAAACAGTTCCGCAGCCTGCGGAAAATTTTCAAATTCATGGCCAACGGCGCCCTGATCGAGGAGGACAGGGAGCCCACCGTGACGGGGGACGAGGTCATCAAGGCGAACATCCGCGAGATGGCGGAGCTGAGCGACGCCGTGCAGGCAGCGTTCCAGGGCGGGAAAGCCACGGAGACCGAGGCCGGACAGGCCGGCAGCGACGAGAAAAAAGAGCTGTTCGACGACGAGGACGACGAAAAAAACGGATGAACCGGCGGGAAACGCGGGCCGTGGAGTACTACGGATACGCGCTGATCGCCGGGATTCCGCGGGAAAACGCGCGGAAAATGACGCCGGGATGGATCTCCGACATGTTTAATCTCCGCGCGAAATATGATGCCTCCCTGGCCAGGGCGGGCATCCATCTGTAAGAAAAAGGGGGGCCGGGAATGGCCAACGATATCCGGCAGAAAATCCGCCTCGAGGGCGAGAAACAATACAGCCAGGCGCTGAAAGAGGCCAACCGGAACCTGCGGACGCTGAAAAGCGAACTGAAGGCCGAGACCGCCGAGCTGGGCCGGAACGCCAGCGAGCAGCAGAAGGCCCAGGTGAAGGCCAAGAACCTGCAGAAGCAGATCGCCGAGCAGGAGAAAGTCGTCCAGACGCTGCAGGCCGCCCTGGCCGAGGTGCGGGAGAAATACGCCGACAACGCCGACGAAATCGCCAAATACGAGACGAAGGTCAACAACGCCCGGGCCGCCCTGGCGGAGATGCAGAACACCCTGGACGGTGTCAACGACAGCGTGGCCAACAGCGGGAACGCCATGAAGGCCGCCGCCGGCAGCGCCCAGGAGGGCGTCATCGCCAGCAAAAGCTTCGCGGACAGCATCGCCAGCCTCTCCAATGTCGGGGAGAGCGTCAGCGGCGCCATCGAGAAAGTTTTCACCAGCATGGTGCAGGGCATCCAGGGCGCCATCGGCGAGGTCTGGGGAGACATGATGGACCTGGCCGCGAGGGCCAACGACTGGGAGGACCTGGCCACCACCTGGAACACCACGAGCGAGAACATCCAGAAATGGTACCACGCGGTGCGCGCAAGTCATAACGATTTCGCCACGCTGAACAGCGCCGTGGCCCGGATCGCCGTCACCGACCCGAAGAAGTTGGCCGAATACGCCGGAGTATCTGCGGAGAACTACAAAGACCAGTGGCAGCTGGCCATGGCTGTCATGGACAGCCTGCAGGGCATGGACTACGACCGCCGGCTGGAGGCCATGGCCGAGATTTTTGGCAGCAAGAAGGTCGAGGGCATCAGCGACCTGGTCGGCGACTGGTCGAAGATCCAGGAGAACCTGAATCAATTCGACACCGAAAACGGCGGAATCGGCATGACCGGCGAACAGATCAGCACCATGAGCGAGATCGCCGAAAAGGTTGACCACATCAAGGAGACCTGGTTCGCCTTCAAGGATTCCTTCATGGCCGGGGCGCTGGGGAAAATCACCCTGGACCTGAGCAGCAACGTGCAGGGGGCGCTGGACGCGCTGATTGATTTCATGGACGCGGACACCGCCGAGGAGCGGCAGCAGGCCCTGGACGAGCTGGAGAGAAACATCACCGAGTTTTTCACGAAACTGGGCGAGGCCATCGGCCGGGCCGCCGAGGCCATGGGACAGGCCGGGGAGGAGCTGCAGGGCAGCGAAAACGGATACGTCCAGACCATCGGGCGCGTGCTGGGCGGGCTCAGCGACGTGCTGAACTGGTTCACCCAGGAGGGGAACATCGACACCGCGATCCAGGGGCTGGAGACCCTGGCCGGGTTCTGGATCGCCGGGAAGGGGCTGGCCATGGTCGGCAAGGTCGCCGAGATGGCCGCCAACCTAAAGACCATCCAGCTGTTCCGGATGGCCACCACCGGGGGCGGCATCAGCGCCGGCGCCGGAACCGCCGCCGCCGGAGCCGGCAGCGGAATCGGCCTGGCCGCCGGGCTGGGCACCGCCGCGATGAGCGTGATGGTGGTGGGCTTCACCGCCGCCGCCATCGGATCCCTGGGATACCTGATCAGCGGGGACTGGAAGAAGGGCCAGGAGGACAAGAAGAAGGTCGAGGAGATCACGGGCGCCAACGTGAGCCCCGGAGGCGCCGTGAAGGCCGCGCAGGATGAAGCGGCCCGGAATGCCCGGGGAGAGAACGGGCTGCGGAATATCCTGGACGTGCTGACCGGGAAAAAGGAGCTGCCGGAGACGCCGGCGGAGACCGCCGCCCCGGAGGAACGCCGGGCCGAGATCTCCACCACCGGAATCCTGCTGCCCACGAAAAAAACGCCCCAGGGCACCGAAACCGGATTCGACCTGACCGACGCGCAGCGGGCCGCCGCGGAGGCGTTCTTCGACGCCTGGAAGGCCTGGGACCTGGACCAGAGCGACACGAACGGGGAGCAGTACGACCAGGCCAGCGCCGAATTCGAGGCCGCTTTCGCCGGGCAGGAACGGCTGTACAACATGCTGATGGACAACATGGATGTGCTGCAGAACCAGGGCGGGGAGAAATGGCACGACATCGAGGACCTGCCGGCCAGCTGGTTCCGGACCCAGAACACCGGCGAGCAGCTGACGCGGAGCGACATCTCCGGATTCAGCGCGCTGCCCGGATTGCTGGAGGGCGCCGTGAGAGCCGGCGCCAGCGCCGGCGTCAGCGGGATCCAGGTGAGCCTGGACGGATACCGCGTCGGGCAGCTGGTGGCGCCCTATGTGAGCCAGGCCATCGCCCGGGAAATCATGACGAGATAAGGAGGACGGCACATGATACTACGGCACAGGGCCGCGCTGAACGGCATCCAGCTGGATGAGATCGACAGCCGGATCCTCTGCACCGGCATCGAGGAGCAGGACGGGAAGGAACAGATGGGCACCGTGAGCCTCTGGGGAGGCAGCGGCGGGCGCGTCACCGGGATGCACCGGGACAGCCTGGACATCCTGATCCGCGCGGGGATCAACGTGAAGCCGGGACAGATGAACGAGCGGAGCCTGCTGATGGAGCAGATCGGCAGCTGGGCCGCGCTGGCCGCCGGGGAGACCGGCGCCTGGCTGACCATCGGATACCGGGAAAACCGGCGGATCCGCGTGAAACTGGCACAGATGCCCGCGCAGAAGGACCCGAAAAACTGGACGCAGGACTACACCGTGACGCTGCGGGCGCCCTGGGTGCCCTACTGGGAGGAGGTCACGCCCGGAGCCGCCTGGACCAGCGCCGTGGCCCAGAACGGCAGCGGGCGGATGAACATCGGCGGGAACACCGGGACAAGGGCCGAATGCGAGATCAGCAACCAGAGCGGCATGGAGATCTCCAGCGTGACGGTGCGGTGCGGCAGCAGCCGGATGATTTTCTCCGGGCTGGGGCTGCAGGGCGGGGAATCCCTGGTGATTGACCACGGGGAGACCGGGCTGCTTCGGATCCGCATCCGCGGGGCCGGCGGCGCCTGGCGCAGCGCCATGGAGAAGCGCACGCCGGAGAGCAGCGACGACCTGGACGTGATGCCCGGGGACGCCGCGGTGAGCTACACCGCGAGCCGCGCCGTGCGGGCCACATTCAGCGCGAGGGGGCGGTTCCTGTGATCAAACTGCAGCGCGGCACCCTGACGCCCCTGGCGCGGTTTACGCCCGAGAGCATGAGCCTGACCCTGACGGAGCGGGATTCCAGCGCGACCCTCAGCCTGGGCCCGGACGCCCCGGACATCGCCGTCGGCGACTGGCTGATGGACGACACCGAGCCCGGGAAGGGCATCGTGTGGCGGGTGAAAAGCCTGAACGAAAATTTCGACACCCGGACGCGGAGCATCCAGACAGAGCACATCATCCAGACGCTGAAAGACCTGATCCTGTTCGGCGAGGTGACCGGTGGGATGATGGGCGGGAGCGACGAGAACTGCCCCGCCCAGAGCGCCGTCCAGTACGTGATGCGGCAGCAGAACATCTGGAAGCTGGGGAGCTTCGAATACGCGGGCGTTTCGGCGGGGTATTCCTTCAACGGGGACACCCTCTTCAGCGCCCTGGAAACCATCTGTACCACGCTGGAGGGATGCTGGTGGGACTACGACCTGAGCCGGATCCCCTTCACGCTGCACATCCGGCACGCCGGCAGCGCCATCATGAGCGAGATGCGCAGCGGGCGGAACATCACCACCCTGCGGCGCAGCATCGACCGCAGCCGGATGTATACGCGGTTTTACCCCATCGGGGAGGAGAACCTGCACATCAGCGGGGACTACATCGAGAAAAACACCGCGATCTACGGCATCGTCAGCAAAACCGAGACCGACCAGAGCATCGGCAGCGAGGACATGCTGCGGAGATGGGCTCAGGACCGGCTGAACCGGCACTGCGAGCCCACGGTGACCATCGAGATCACCGGGCTGGAGCTGAGCCGGGCTACCGGGGAGAGCCTGGACCGGCTGATCATCGGCACCCGCTGCCGCGTGCCCCTGCCCGAATACGGCACCACGATCACCGAGCGGATCACGAAACTGAACTGGCGGGACAAGATCCGCGAGCCGGAGAGCGTCACGGTGACCCTGGCGAACAACGAGGAGGACCTGGCGCGGATCATCAGCCAGGAGGTCACCGGCAGCGCCAGCACCGCCGCCCGCGGCGGACGGGCCGGAGCCAAAAAGGCCGAGGAGGATCACGCCTGGTTCGTGGACACCACCGACCACGTCGCCATGGTGGCCGAGGCCGTCGCCGGACCCGGCGCCGCCGAGAACTGGAGCCGGGTCGCCGAGATCGTCGTGGACGGGAAGGGCATCCACGAGCGCGTCACCGAGGCTGAGGGCGACATCGTGACCCATCAGGCAGCCATCGAGACGAACGAGAGGGCCATCCGCCAGGAGGTTATTGACCGGAGCAACCAGGGGACCGAGCTGAGCGGAAAAATCAGCGTCCAGGCCGACCGGATCGACCAGGAGGTTCAGGTCCGGAAGGACGAGGACGTCAAATTGGACGCCCGGATCACCACCGAGGCCACGCAGATCAAGAGCCAGGTCTCCAACATGGACAGCCGGCTGAGCGGCCAGATCGCCGTCACCGACCGGACCGCCAGCATGAGCGTCGGACGGGTGAAATACAGCGCCGTCCGGCATTACTCCAACCGGAGCGGCTTCCCCTCCACCGGCACCGCCGGCGTGCTGTACTACGCCGACGACACCGGGAAAGCGTATCTGTACATACCCGGCACCGCGAGCTATGAGCTGGCCGCCGTGGATGAATACGGGAACGCCAACTACATCAAGGCCGGCGAAATCGCGATTACGATCAACGAGAGCGGAAACACCGCGGCCAAGCTGGACGCGGATGTCATCTACGCTGGGCGGAATACCAAACAAACCCTGGCCGGGCTGGAGCTGCCCACCT
>Ga0326511_10000807_pt1 | contig 27150 bp, 26 predicted proteins | sample 0_2496_0518_D_FD_203701 | JGI IMG/M metagenome (GOLD analysis project Ga0326511, IMG submission 203701) | Bovine rumen microbial communities from UC Davis, California, United States - 0_2496_0518 | ecosystem: Host-associated > Mammals > Digestive system > Stomach > Rumen | place: USA...
ATGCTATCGAATCAGAGGTAATTATTACGTTGAAACAAATAGTGTCCCAAGCTTGCAGACAGAAAATTATCCTCCATATTATCGTGCAGACGGGTATTACAGTATCCGACTCCGAGACTCTGTTCAGTCAAGTGAAACTGTTACCACCTGGGATCAGGAACCTTATCAGGATGTTCCGGTCGTATATTCCTATTCAGTAGAAGGTTATACAATATATAGCACGCAGCCTCTTCCAAAAGATCGAAAGAATCCGAATCATTCCTGATCTGTGTAATTCGATCAGGCTCAAGCAAATCAACGATATGTAATTCCGCGGACTGTGCTTTCCATAGCACAGTCCGTTTTTTTTATGGTATAATACGAATAGGTATTTCTGCAATTAAACTTAACAGTGCACTGATCGACGAACTGATTCAAATCACTGAACAGCGCAACTGCATAACAAGCTATTAGGGGGAAACTATTATGGGGCATGATCCACACGATTCAGAGCACACGCACGCTCACGAACATTCGCACACACATGAACACACACACGCAGACGGAACGACGCACACCCACGAACACAGCCACACACATACACACGATCATGAGCATTCGCACGACGCCGCGCCGGATAAGAGCGGTATCCTGCTCAAATACATGATCGACCACAACGCGCATCATGCCGAGGAACTGCTCGATCTTGCAAAAACGCTGGAGTCGGAAGGCCGCGCGGATGCCGCTGCCTCGATTCGCGAAGCAGTAGAACTTTTCCTCGCGGGCAACGAGAAGCTCGCAAAGATCGAACTGTAATCTCCGCCTGCAGAATTCGCACGCAGAATTCCCACGCAATCTTCGCTTTGAAATTTGAAAGGAGGCTTCCTTATGTGCCTTGCCGATGTCGTACTCGTTGATACCAACGAAGTTCTGATGACAAACACGTCCGAAGTTCAGGTGGACAAGGATACCCTGTCCTTCCGCGATCTCTTCGGACAGACCCTGACGATCCAGGGCTCGATCGTCGCGGCCGACTTCGAAAAGAACCGCATGATCGTGAAGAAGAATTGATTCGGCTGCTGCATGCAGCCGGGAAAAACGCAAAAAACGAAACATCCTTACCGCTCTCGTCAAGAGAAGATGGATGTTTCGTTTTTTGTTTCATCAGTCCTGCGTCGACACGTTGTCATTCGCGTTTCATCAGTTCTTCGTCAACGCGTTGACGCTTCCGCTCTGTCAGATCTTCATCGCCGCGTCCCACGCGCCCCAGATGACGGAGCGGAGGTTGCCGACCTTTGAGGCATCGCCGATGACCTGTACGTAGCGCATTGGCTCATGCAGAGGCTTCGAATGGTAGCCGACCGACAGGATCACGGAATCCGCAGCAAGCTCGACGGTCTCACCGTTTTTGTCGGTGATCGTCACGCCGTCCTTGCGAATATCCTTAACAGTCGCGCTCAGGTATACCGGCACCTTGTTTGCCTTAAAGAAGTCACGCAGGTAGCTGGAGTTTGCGAGGCAGAGGTTTTTCACTGCCATCAAGTCATTCTTCATCTCAACGATCGTCGGATTCTTGCCTTTGCGGAAGAGGTCATACGCGATCTCACAGCCGGTCAGGCCGCCGCCGATGATGACCACATTCTCGCCCACTTCCTTCGTTCCGTACAGATAGTCACAGGCATCCATGCCGTTTTCCGCTCCCGGAACCGGGATGTGATTTGCCTCGGAGCCCGTGGCGATGATGACTTCATCCACATCGAGCTCTCCGATATCGGTCACCTCGGTATTCAGATGAACCGGAATACCGCACAGCTCGATCTGCCGTTTGAACCACTCGATCAGGCGCTTGTCGTTCTCCTTGAAGTCCGGAGCCGCCGCCGCGATAAAGATACCGCCGAGGTGATCGCTCTTCTCATAGATCTCCGGGAAGTGCCCGCGCTGCTTGAGCACGCGCGCCGCTTCCATGCCGCCGATACCGCCGCCGATGACGGCTACTCTCTTCGGATGCTTTGTGCGGACGATCTTGTAATGGTCGGTGTGCATCGTCATCGGATTGACGGCGCAGCGGCACATATGGATCGAGTCATTGAAGTCCTGCGCATTGGCGGAACCTTCGTATTTGGTCAGATCGAAGCAGGCCGCATGACAGCAGATACAAGGACGAATGTCCTCTTCGCGATCCTCCATCAGCTTGGTGACCCACTTCTGGTCTGCCAGGAACTGACGGCCGACGGCGATCGCATCGATGCGTCCCTTGGCGATCGAGGCAGCACCGACCTCCGGCTCCATTCTTCCCGCGCAGATGACCGGAATATCCACATATTCCTTGATATGCTCCACGTCTGCCAGATTGCAGTTCCGCGGCATATACTGCGGCGGATGCGCCCAGTACCAGGCATCGTACGTACCGTTATCGCAGTTCAGACAGTCGTAACCGGCATCCTGCAGATATTTCGCGGCCTTCTCGGACTCTTCCATGTCCCGTCCGACTTCTTCATATTCCTCACCGGGCATTGCGCCGGAGCGGAAGCCCTTCGTCTTCGAAACGACTGAGTAACGAAGAGAAACCGGATAGTCCTCTCCGCATTTCTTCTTGATCTCCTGCACGATCTCGACCGCGAAACGATAGCGGTTTTCGAACGATCCGCCGTACTCGTCCTTCCGGTAGTTCGTGTATTTCGTCGTAAACTGGTCGAGCAGGTAGCCCTCATGAACGGCGTGCACTTCCACGCCGTCTACGCCGGCTTCTTTGCAGAGGCGCGCCGTCTCGCCGAAGGCATAAACGATCTCCTCGATCTCTTTCTTTGTAATTTCACGGGTCGTGACATTGTCCGCCCAGCGGTTCGGCAGGATACTCGGCGCCGCGGTCAGATATTCCGCGTCGATCACCGGTCTTGCGAGCGTGCCGAGGACCTTGTTCGATGCCAGTTTGGCCAGTCCGTCGGTCAGTGCCATCGACCGTCCGAAGCCCGCCGTCATCTGGATAAAAACTTTTGCTCCGGTCTTGTGTACTTCGTCCATAAACCGCTTTAATTCACGGAATTTCCCCTTGTTCTGATAGAGCCATTTGCGGCCCATAACATCTCTGACCGGCGCAATTCCCGGTATGATCAGGCCGCAGTTATTGCGCGCGATCTTCATCAGAAGCTTCGCCGCTTCCTGGTCAAAGTGATTCGGCTCCATCCAGCCGAACAGACAGGTTCCGCCCATCGGCGCGAGGACGATCCGGTTCTTGATCTCCAGATCGCCGATCTTCCACGGCTCGAATAAAGGGCTGTATTTCTCATCCATAAGTTACCTCCCGGCAGCTTCCGCCTGCCGCTTCGCACGCGCCATATGCTCTTCGCGCATGCCGTCTACCTCATCACAGACCGTCTTCATGCTGCAGTGTCCGCAGTCCGTCGGCAATCCGTCGAGGATGTGTGTCAGTGTTTTTGTGATTCCATCGACCCGTCCCGCAAATGGCTCAAGTTTTTCCACCAGTGCTTTGTCTGTGATAAAAACCAGTGCCGCATGCTTTACAACGGGCAGTTTTTTGTATTTTCTGATATAGGCGTTGCCGATATATTCGAAGGACATTCCGGCACGCAGAGCCGCGCTTCCGCATCGGACCTGCTCCTGATTGCTCGTCGATGACACGCGCACCATGTACCCTCTGGGGTAGATATGATAGCGCACAAATTCGAGTTCTCTGATCGCGGTGTGCGCCTCTTCGTCCTCCCCGAGTTCTCCCACTTCCAGCAGCGCGATCCGGGCAAAGGGCGTATCGGCCGTGATCTCCTGAAGATCCGGTCCGATGCGAATGACCTTATCTTCCGTGATCAGGCCCGAGGAAGTCACACAGGTGTAATTCAGAGACGGCTGCCCGCTTCCTCCGAGCTCGAAGGCCGCTTCTCTTCTCATGATCAGCTGGCTCTCACCGGCATCCTTCCAGCATTTTGAGGAGTTGTAAGGTGTCTCCTTCGCTTCCGGAACGGAAAGAAGCGACAAAGTCTCCTCTATGATTCCGTTATAAAGCTTCATCCGGGGCCCTCCTAGAATCTCTGGTCGGTCTTCTTGCGGTCAAAGATCTCATTCACAAGCTTGTACGCGAACTCCATCACCTTCTGATCGAGATTCCAGAAATAGACCACGAACAGCACCCCGAAAAGCACTCCCAGGATCTTCAGGATCTTTCCTGCAATTTTCATAGTCTGTTCCTCCGTTTCAGCGCTTTGCCTGTGCCTTCTGGCGCGCGAATTCCGCTGCTCCCAAAGCTCCCATCAGCTGCGGATCGGTCGACAGTTCAACGACCTTCAGCTTCAGAACGCGCTCGATCGCCTGTTTCAATCCGTCATTCTTCGCGCATCCGCCGGTCAGTGTGATCGAATCGGTCGCGCCGGCCTTTTTTGCCATAACGAAGCATCTCTTGGCAACGGCCATCTGGATGCCTGCCGCGATCTCGTCCATCGGCTTTCCTTCACCGACCAGCGAGATGACCTCCGATTCGGCAAAAACGGTACACTGCGCGGTGATCGGAATGACGTTTTTCGCGGTCAGCGAAAGCTTGGAGAAGGTCGGCAGATCCATCTCGAAGGATCTGGCCATCGCTTCATAGAAGCGGCCTGTGCCGGCAGCGCATTTATCGTTCATCGCGAAGTTTTTGACGGTTCCGTCGGAATCGATGGCGATGCCTTTGATATCCTGTCCGCCGATATCAATGATTGCTTTTACGGACGGATTTGTCACATGCACACCCATCGCGTGGCAGGAGATCTCGGAAATATTTTCATCCGCGAACGGAACCTTGTTGCGGCCGTAGCCGGTACCGATCAGGTACGCGAGATCCTCGGATTTCTGAAGGCCTACTTTTTCAAGGACCTCTTTCATGGCAAGTTCCGCGGATTCCTGTGCTCTGATCTTGCTCTTCAGCGTGGTGTCTGCCACCATTTTGCCGTTTTCGTCGAGGATCACCGCTTTCGTGTAGGTCGATCCGACGTCGCATCCACCGTAGTACTTCATATTTTTCCCTCCATTTAATCGTTCTTTCTGTGTAACCGGATCTATTTACTTCTATCTTTGTTCTTATGATACGCAGATCAGTTTGTGCGTGCCGTCTGTCCGCTGCTTACCAGCTTGCATCGTCCTCAAAATCGACAAGCGACGGATCGAGCGGTTCTTCCCGCATGACCGTCCGCATGTATTCGTTGACCTTGGAACGCATGTCTTTTCTCGATACGGTTCGGGGATCCATCAGATCATGTTCGATCCAGATGAGCCGTACGCCGTGTTCTCTCGCCTGATCCTCGAAGAGGCCGTTCAGCGTTGCCATGTTTTTGCAGGATACATGCTGATACATGATGACGATCTCCGGCTTCCAGATCTCGACCTGGCGCCAGAGCTCGGTGAGTACATGATCGTATCCGCCGTTCGTGTGACGTCTCATGACCATGCGCTCGTAGAGCCTTGCCATGTCTTTCAGCGCTTCTTCCTTGTCCTCGGTCTCCAGAGGACGGGTGTAGTTCAGGCTCTCCATCTCGACCAGAACATTGATGCCCCAGCAGTTCGCAAGCCAGTTGGAGAAGTTCGCGTAATAATGCGCCGGAACGCTCCAGACGATCGCACGATGACGCATCTTGCCGCGCCACGGTTCATCGCCCGCTTCGTACGCCTTCATCATCAGCTTGTCGACCTTGCGGAAGGACTTCATGATACGGGGATCAAGCCCGCCGTCCATCTCATAATTCCACTTGCGGAAGAGCTCATAGCAGGGGCCGATCAGCTGCGGATGCGGTGTCTGGTTAACTTCCCACTTCTGCAGCTCGTAGCGCGTCTCGGTATTGAACCGGCGCATTGCCGCGAAGTAGGCATCCCAGTTCCACTTGGCGCCTGTCTGCTCCTCGATAAATTTAATGCAGCCCTTGATATCTTCGACCGCCTCCTTCATCACGGACTCATCCTCGTAACGAACCGGGAATGCCAGATGATAGGTCGGAAGGTCTTTGAATCTTCGCGTCGTGTAGGACGAAGCCATAACAGAACCGTCACACGGCATCGAACTGGAAATGAAGCAGGATCCCAGATGCGGAAGCGCATCGATGACGCACGCTCCGCACTCGCTCGTCGGTACCGGACAGGTATCGGAAGGCAGGCCGTAGGATTCGATGGCATCGATATACGGCATGCAGGCGAGCTGATCGATCTCGGACAGAAGGAAAACCGGCATCAGCTGGTAGGGGATTCCCACCAGATCCGGGAACCCGGCCATGATCTGTGCCATGGTCATCTCATCGAGAAGTACGACCTTCTTCGACAGATCAACGCTGTTTCCGCCCTTTTCATCGCCTTTCATCAGAAGGACGAGATTCTCTGCTACAAAACGGAAGATCGCGTAGATCAGTTCATGATGCATCTTCAGCGCGCGCCCGCGCAGGCCGAGTGTGTTTTTATCCATGAAGGAATGGCAGCAGAAATAAGAGATCATCCAGCGGTAGTTGAGCGCGCCGTTCAGCGAAGGCACAAGGTCTTTGCCGAAGGTAGTAAGGAGCATAGCCCACATGCGGCACCACTCATAGAAATCGACGCCGGTGTCCTTTACGCCGCGCCACTCCCTTCGAACCGTCGCCATATGACCGTTCGCGTAAAGCTTGCCGAGCTGCTTCTCGCCGTTGATCAGGAAGTCTTTGAATTCTTCCGGCGACATGTCTTTGAGCAGTCCGGCCTCCATCTTCACTCTTTTGAAGAAGCCGGCAGCGTCCTTGCCTGCCTTGCCGAATTCATCCTTCCAGTCCTTCTCCTTCAGGATATCTCCGGTGATCTCCGCGATCTCCTTGATGTTATCGAGCTGCATCTTCAGATCCATGTGGTCTTTAAAGCGAAAAACTTTTGGATTCGGGTATTTCATCCTTTGTCCTCCTCTCTGTGGATCTGCTTGATCTCCAGGGCTTCTACAAAGGCCTGGAATCTGGTGCGGAGCTGTCCGGAGCCTCTTACCTGATAGGTCCGGTCGATGGAAAGAACCGGCCATCCGTATTCCTCACTCAGGATGTGGCTTGCCAGCGGTCTCTCAAAGCCCCAGAAATCACAATATTTCATCTGTTCATAGACGATGCCGTCCGCCTTGTACTCTCTGGCGAGGCGATCTGTCGTCTGCCGTCTCTGCTCCACCTTGTCATCCGCCATGTAACGCGGACATTCCGAGGTGCGCATGTAATGCTCGCAGATCTGCCGAAGCACATCCTTCCCCGGTTCCAGTTTGATTTCTTCTCTTCCGGGGATCGTGCCGTAGCAGTAACGGTCGGCCACGACAAAGGCTCCTGCCTCTTCCAGCAGTCTGGTGAAATCCAGGTCGTCGATCTCGGAGCCGATGACAACCACTCTCGCCCTGTACCAGGGCTTCGGATCGGGCTCTCTCGTGCGGATCTCCTCCAGCGTCTCCCTGAGGATCGGAAGGATCTGCCGTTTCGGGCAGCAATAGCTGACGAGCGACAGAACGTGGAATTCATATCCGGTGATCGGCGGATTTTCCTGTTTTCTCAGTTCTCCGATCTCCGTCATGATACGGCAGACTTCGTTGTGCTCCTCAACTGCTTTCCGGAGAGCTTCGTCCGATGTATCGACGCCGTATTTCTCCGCCAGCACATCGAGCACACGTTTGCGCGTCTGTGTCACCATGGCGTCAATGGTATACTCCTCAACTTTGTACGGGACATCCATGTGGGTAACAAAGAAGCCGGGTTTGCTGTTTACCTTCAGTACTTCGAAGTGCTCGCTGCATCGGTTCATGGCACTGCACGCGTCCACGGCCGCGAGTCCGTCCAGAAACTGATAGCCGCCCTCGATCGCGCGCTCCAGAAGAGAACGGGCGAATTCGCAGGTATAATTGGACATATAATATGTCGCGATATCAATAGATCCTGTTCTCGGCGCTCTCAAGCGGACCGAGAAGCAGCGGTCAACATTGAGGAGAACTTCCGGCATATGGTAGCAGGTGTAGCCGATCGCCAGACCGCCCTCCGCCTGCTCTTTCCGGACCAGCTCATTGTCCGCCTCCTCGAGCAGCTGCTCACACTCGATCAAATGTTTTAGATCTCTCATTGGGCCTCCTTTCCGAAAAAACAAAAGCCTCTTTCATTTCCTTTACAGAATACGCATCCTGCGAAGCGCCTCGGACGCGCCCTTCAGAATGATGCTGCCTTCCGACAGCGCAAAAACGCTTTTTCCTTCGATATCATTTTCCAACTGCTCCGGATCCGGCGGAATCACCGCGACAACAGGAACACCGGAGATCTCTTCTTCGATCACGAGCTCCGGTTTCTCCGCACGGTTGATCACCACGCCGGCTTCCTCGTACATCGTCATCTCCTCGGCAACCTGCCGGATCGTGCCGATGATCTGCAGACCTTTCCGGCTCTGATCCGAAACACACAAGAGATGTGTGACCTTATCCATCACACGCCGGTTGATCTGTTCGATACCTGCTTCCCCGTCGATCACCACATAGTCAAATTCGCCGGCGATCATGCTGATCACCTGCCGCAGATACGTATTGATCGCGCAGTAGCACCCGGCTGCCTCCGGCCTTCCGATCGCCAGAAACGCAAAGCCGTTCTGCTCTTCCATCGCTTCGAAGAGGCGGAACTTTGCCTCCGCCAGAATATCCGCCGTGTCTGCCAGCTTTCCCGTCACATCATCCGCTACCTTTCTGCGGATCTCATCGAGCGTTTCCGTCACCGTCACGCCGAGGGCAACCGACAGACCGATCGCCGGATCCGCGTCGATGGCCAGGATCCTCGCATCCGGCTTCCGTTCGGTCAGCACACGGACAATGGCGGCTGACAGCGATGTTTTTCCCACGCCTCCTTTTCCTGTCAGCGCTATGACAACCGTTTTTTCTGCCATACTTTTCTCCTATCGCAACGTTTTCGTGCAAATTATCATGTTATACCACTAGTATAGACTGTATATTCGTACATTTACAACATATATTTTGTCTTATTTTTGTCAGACATGCGATATTGAACAATATTGTTATATTTACTATGATTTTATTAGTAATATTGTTTTATTTCAGTTACTTTACTGCGTGGTTAAGTTTTTACAGTCATTTACTGCAATTCACCGCGCGTTCTGTCATGCTTCGACAGATTCCGGGAGCCGCCCATGTTCCGGTACGTCTCCGGAAATCCATTCATGATTTTCATACCAATAACAGGAAGGAGTTGACCCCATGAAAGATCTGGTGCACCTCATTGATTTTGAGGAGCTGCTGCAGGAAGCGAACAATGAACTTGTTCGGAAGGGAAAGGAAGACGGCCGCCGCGCGCTGGGCTATACCTGTTCCTTCATGCCTGAAGTGCTTCTTGATCTGCCGGGATGTTTTGCCGTGCGCCTTCGTGCACCGCGAAGTACATCACCGGATATCGCGACCTATTATATGTCGAACCGCACCTGCCCCTACGGCCGGTGTCTGCTGGAGCGCGCTCTGGAGGGCGGATACAACTTCCTGGATGCCGAAATGGCAACCGAGACCTGTACCGTTACCACCAGGTTCCAGGAGCACCTGCAGATGATGGATATCATTCAAAATCCGGATTTTTTCTGTGAATTTACGGATATCCCGTTCAAGCGGACCGAGAATTCGGTAGACCATTTCACGCAGCAGCTGCAGCTCCACGTTCTGGATAAACTGCAGGAGCATTTCGGGATCGATACGAGCGACGAAGCGATCCTGAAAGCGATCGATGAACACAACGAAGTCTGCCGACTGATCACCGAGATCGGCAGCTACCGAAAGCTCGATCGTCCAACGATCACCGGCTATGAATTCGCGCTGATCAATCTGGTATCGCTGACCTGTCCGAAGTATCTGATCCTCGATCAGCTGCGCGATATCGCCGAACAGCTGAAGACGCGCGAACCGGATGAACGGCTGCCCTACCGCGTGAAGGTCGTCCTCGCCGGATCGGAAAATGATGACCCGTATTTTACCAAACTTATCGAGGAATGCGGCGCACTTGTCGTCGCCGACCGCCACTGCTACGGCTCTCTCCCCGGCCGTGAGGAGATCCATGTGGAAGAGGGCGAGAAGCCGCTTCGCGCGATCGCCCGTCACTACCTGAATCACAGTGAGTGTCCGCGCTTTATGGAACAAAATGTCATGCGCGAGAGAAAGCAGCATTTGGCCGACATCGCACGGGAGTACAAGGCGGACGGCATTATCGTGGCTCAGATGAAGTTCTGCGAATACTGGAGTTATGAGCGCGTGATCGATACGATCGTTCTTCAGCGGGATTACAATCTGCCGGTCTGCTCCATCGAGAAAGAGTATGTCAACAGCAATACCGGCCAGCTGCGCACACGCTTCCAGGCATTCGTTGAAAGCATTGAATTCAAGAAGCTGCAAAACGCCGGGAAAGGAGGCGCCTCATGACAGATCCATCCGCTAAACGAACGAAGATCAAACGGGAACTGGACAGACTGGCCGAACGGCATGAACTGTCCGATTTTGCCGCCTACCAGATCGGAGCGAACGTTTTTCGAAAAGTAAAAAACGGCGATTACAAGAAATCGGCCGAAAAAGCCGTAAAGAAGATCAAAGAGACCGATTTCCATAAGGCAGCCGCCGATTTCTGGTACGGCAAGCCGCACGAAGAGCGCCGGCTCGGCGATCTCTATATCAAGAATACCGGTCTCTATAAGCACCGTGAATGGCGCGGCGTCGTCGATACCATGTATTACTTCAACATGATCTGGCTGTATAACTATGCCGCGATGGTCATGGATATTCTGAAGAGTGATGAACCGCTCTCCTTCTTCAAGGGTCTTGCAAGGTACCGCTGGCTCGGCCAGACGTACCTGTCGGTCCTCCATTGGTTTGACCGCGGTCTCGAAGGAATGCGGGGGCCTGCCCTTCGCGCAAGCGCATGGCATTACCGCGGCATGGTCAATGAGACGATCCGCAACTTCATGCGCATGTTCGCCTGTGATACCAAGCTGCACGGTGATATCGAAAACCATCGCTGGCACAAGACGATCGCGCACGATGAGACCGTCAACGGCAATATTTTTTACGGCTGGCGTGATGTCTGCGACGATGTCCCGCTGCAGATGATCCCCTACTTCGTATCGGTTCATGTCAACAACAAGACCGTTCTGAACTATATCGATGCCGTACAGTCGATCGGCTTGCCGTCCGATCCCTGTCCGATGTGTCAGGCGGAGGCCGGCCTTTTCGTACAGGACGACTACCCGGATTACAGTCCGGTCATGGTCACCAGCAACGAGGCCTGCGACGGTTCCGTTGCCACGTCGATCCTGCACGACTGGTTCCTGAACCGGCCGCTATTCGCGATGCCGCAGCCGATGCGTTTTGATGATCCGCTCGTTCAGAAAAACTGCGCGAAAGAGATCGAGGAATGCTGGAAATTTATTGAGAAAGAACTGGGGATCCCGTTTGACTGGAATCAGTATGTGAAATACGCGGAAAGCTTTAATAAGCTGACGGAATTTGAACATGAGAAATGGGATGTGGCGGCAAATACCGATTACTACCCGGTCAACGGTGTGGCACAGGCGCTGTATCGAATCTATTATTCGCAGGACGGCGACCGGAAGATCTGGCATGATGTGGATGCTCACGTGCGCCGCATCATGAACCGCTCCGTTATGAACAGAATCAACAGCTTCCCGAAGACACGCCACCGTGTCATCGCCTGGAGCTGCGCGCCGCTGTACTACTCCAACTGGTGCACCTGGGCTTATAACTGCTGGGGTCTGAACTGTATCATCAACATGGATTCCCTGATGTATGATGTCATGCTGAAGACCGACAATTACGAAGACGCTTTGATGAGTCTCGCGGAGTTTAACGAGAAGGCTCCGATGCGTTCCATGGCCGTCGGCGGCTACGAGCACATCTTCCGCCTGTGGGAATTCATGGACCGCTTCCACTGCGACATGGTTGTCATGTATGACCAGCTGCAGTGCAAGGGCATGCAGGGAATCCACGGCATGTTTGAGGATGAATTCCGTAAGCGCAACATCCACGCGATCTGGATCCCGCACGCGCTTCCCGACAAGCGTACCGTATCACGAAAAGAGATCCGCAAGATCATCAACGACTATATGACGACCGTCATGCACGAGGAACCTCTCGATCCGACGCTGGTGGAATTCGACGATGACGAGAGCTGGTAAAGCATAATTCAAGTATGTAAGGAGCTGCTATGGCCAAAAAAATTTTCATCAAACTCTTAAAACTGTCCCTGATCGGATACGCAGTCCTTTTCCTCGTCTTCTTCTTTGATCTGGACGGGAAATTCCTGTATTACATCTGGGAGCCGCGTGCAAGAGCGCACTATGACCGCATGCACCGCAAGGACAAGACGAAGACGCCATATGAGCAGAAGGATGACGTCATGAAGGAAGACTGGTAAGCGGAAGCAATCATTCACATAATATAAGGGGCTGTCGCTTTTAACGAAATTAAATATGTATGCACAACCGGCAGGGCTTGTGAGCCCGCCGGTACTTAGGCACCGTATTCCGGTGCCTTATGTACCGCTGCGAGGCGATTCTGAGCGAAAGCGTCCCTGCCGGTTGTGCATACATATTTAATTATTCGTTTATACGACAGCCCCTTATTTATTTGAGTTCCGGATCGCCATCCCTGTATTCGCAGTCCTCCAGATGGTCGTTGACGATTCCGATCGATTGCAAAAAGGAGTAGGTGATGATCGGTCCGACGAAGCTGATGCCTCTCTTCTTCATGTCTTTGCTGAGACGAATCGAAACATCGGATTCTACCGGCACCTCCGCAAGCGTTTTCCAGTGCCCGTCAATCTGCTGTCCGTTCGCAAAGCTCCACAGGTAGGCATCGAAGGACCCGAATTCTTCCCGGATCTGCTGCACTGCCTGTGCGTTTTTTCTGACGCTGAAGATCTTGTTCCGATTGCGGATCAGTCCCGGATCGGACAGAAGTTTTTCCAATTCCTCATCCGTCATAGATGCGCACGCATCGATCTTGAAATGGTGAAACGCCTTCCGGTAATTTTCCCGCTTATGCATGATAGTTGCCCAGGAAAGGCCGACACTTGCGCCTTCCAGACACAGCAATTCAAACTGGAAATCATCATCATGGTTGATCCTGCACCATTCATAGTCATGATACGCTTCAAGTATCGGATCACCCTCCGCCCATAATCTGCACGCGTTACTGCTCATCGTCTTCCTGCTTTACCTCGACAAACATGTCGTCCGGCATCCCGCATCCGGGGCAGACATCGATGTCGCGAATGCTTCTTCCCTCTTTTTCTTCATCAAAAACGTACCCGCATGCTCTGCATTTGTAAACTGCCACAATCGTCCTCCTTATCATATAAAAAATATTTCTTTCTTCGTTCGGAAATCCGGTACAGTTATCTATTGTTACGGACCGTGCTGCGTCTACTTGGCATTGCCCGCATGTACCGTTTCAATTTGCTATGTCTCGGATGTCATCACTTCGGATCCGTATTGTCCGCGATAAAACGCTCCAGGTCTTCCGGCATGAACCGCGGGCCGCGGACCGTTGTTACGCCGAATTTTTTCATATCCGGCAGCGTGCATCGTTTCTTGTCGTATCGCTCCTCGATGTGCACACGCATCAGGTCCATCCCAAAATCCTTCTCCGCGTATGCCTTGGTCACACGGACCTTGTACAGGATCGCCGAGTAGGGAACCGCAACGTACATATAGCAGATATCGCCTGTCCGGATGCCTTTTCCCTGTTTCCAGATCGTATCATCCACGCTGTCAAAGATCCCGACAATATCGTAATACTTGGGATTGGCGGGAATGATCCATGTCTTTGCGCCATCCGGCCGTGCGCTGCGCTTTGCGGCATTCTTCCCCTTGCCGCCCTCGACGAGCGCATGACTCTTGTCGATCAGTTCCATCACTCTTTCATCGGTGAGCGTGCCATCGAGCGGAATCGAGATCCAGCTTTTATGGTTCATATGGAAGGCGGGAAAAATGCCCCTCTCCCGGTACAAATCCTGACGTTCATCTGGGTCGATCTTCAGATTCATGATGTTCAGCATCCGGACTTCATCCGTCGATCCGCTGTTATTTCCCGCACCGTTTCCGGCATTTGCGCCTGCGCCTCGTCCTTCGTTTCGCTCTGCATTTCCTGCTGCTTTTTTCGCTTTCTTCGGCGGTTTCTGCCCGGCTTCGACCATTGCCTTTCTCTTTGCGCGTTCCTCGGCCCGCAGCCGCTTCGCCTCTTCAGCAGCTCTCTTCTCTTCCGCCTTCTGCTCCTCAGTCTTCAGAACCGTCTGCGGAACATACATGATAAGGCCGTACCACTTCTGATTCTCCGGCACGCGAAATACGCCAGCATTCTCATAATTACCCGGCTCATTGTCCTCGTCAGGCTCATCGGATGCCCAGGGAAAGTCCGGAACATCGCCGTACTTTTCTGCCAGCGCATAAGTGATGCGATTCGCCTGATCGTCGGTAAAGGGGACCGGAATGCCGATCTGCATGGCGATCTCTTTCAGAAGCTTCGTATATTCATAGCGAACGGTGCTGACATATTCTCCCTGCTGTGCGGGGATCCGCAGCGGCAGATACTCTTCCTCCGACATCGTATCGATCACTTCCCCGCTGAGCACCGGGTATTCGCGGCAACTGCTGCCGGTAGTTTCGCTGCTGCCCGAGTCGGCAGAGTGATCCCCGCCATTCGCAGCAGGTGAGTTATTCCCGTCATCCGTGGCGGCAGAGTGATCCCCGCTGCCCGCAGCGGTAACGGCAGGCGTCGGCGCTTCCACGGTCAGGATCACACGGAAGTCACCATCCATGATCTCCGTCTCATGCACATACCTCTCTGAAGGCTTTGCGTCCGCCACCCCGGCTCCCGCTTTCTTCTTTTGAGAACTTGCCGGATCCGAACCGGCACACACCTTCCGGAAGCCGGCATCCTCCAGCTTTACCGGATCTATTCTGACTTTCTGAAAAACAGATTCCTCTATCGTCATAATAATTGCTCCTCGTGCCGGTCGATCGTCATCATTCTCGCCTCGACCGGTTCAATGTTTTTACCGCTCAAAAGAGCGGGATCCCGTCTGTGCAGAATATAGCTGATGGCGGCAATACCCACGATCGTGAAAAACGTGGTCTGCTGCAGAATACTCCGGTCCTCCAGAACTGTGTACGTGATCATCCAGACAGGGACCATCACGCTCTCCACCTGCGGCTCGCCGCTGCCGGATAAAATATCTTTTTCGCTCTTTCTTCCATCTCCCCGGCGGGGACATCCCAGTGCTGCGCGGAAAAGCCCGCCAGATACGCGGACTCAAAACCGCCGGATCGCCAGAAGTCAAAGGGGCTCAGGCACTCCACAATACGGACAGATCCCGGAAACGGAGTTTTTCAAAAGGATCATCTCCGCGCCGCAGTTCTTACATTTATAGATATTCGCCATAGTTCATCTCTCCATACATTGGAATTGATCTGACCGGTGAAGCCCCTTACAAAGTGACCGTCTTCCACTGGTATTTCTTCAGATCGACGACTCCATCGGGGCAGGGGATCCCGTCCGCTTCCAGAAGGCTGATCTGCTCATTTTCCCCGCCAAAGGCGAAGGCTTTCGATACCCGCCCCTCGCGATTGACCACGCGGTAACAGGGGATCCGGTCCGGGTCCGGGTTGGCATGCAGGGCATAGCCGACGACCCTTGCCCAACGCTTATTTCCGGCAAGAGCGGCAATTTGCCCGTATGTTGCCACCGTCCCGCGCGGGATCCGCTCGACCACCTCATAGATTCTCTCAAAGCTGCTCTTTCCGCTCTCTTCCGCCGGCGTGTCCGGGGCTTTCCATTTCCCGGCTTTGCCTTCTCTTTGATCAACGCCTTTTCTCATGGTTTTTTCCCTTTCACTCCATGGCTGGAAAACGAAACATCGTTTTCGCATAAAAAACCGGTATCGGATACCGCCGATCAGCGCCTTCCGATACCGGACCAATATCTGTTTTTATTCTACCACATCGACGGCTTCCCCGATACCGCGAGTTTTCTTCCTTCTGAGCAGGAGGATGATAACGAACGTCACGATCTCCGCTGCCGCAAACGAATACCACACGCCTCCCATACCGAGAAGCGCCGCCAGAATCGGCGTGAATCCAACGATCAGAATCAGGCCGCGCAGGAGCGATCCGATCACAACGATCTTCGGCTCGGCGATCGCCGAATAGTAAGCGATGATCATCACATTGATGCCGGCGAACAGGAAGCCGATAAAGTATTTTCGGATTCCCGGAATGGCATACGCGAGGAGCTCCGCGTTTCCTTCGCTGTTGAAGATCGAGATCAGCGGCTTTGCAAAAACAAAGGATACGAGAACGAAAGCGACACTGGTCGCCGCCATGACGATCATACCGAACTTTAGCAGCTTCGCGACATTTTCCTTCTCGCCTTTTCCGAAAGTCTTACTGATGAGCGGCTGCATTCCCTGCGCAATGCCGTTGTTTACGGAGATGCAGACCAACGCGATATTGGCGATAACACCATAGGCTGCCACGGCTACGTTTCCGGCGAGCCCCAGCATAACGAAGTTGAAGACAGCGGTCGTCACACCGTTGGCGAAGTCACCGATGAAGCCGGACATGCCGACACTGCTGCAGCGCAGCAGATGCCGGAGCGAAGGCTTTCCGATTCGGAACGGCACGCCGTTTTTTCCGCTGCGGAAATGCGCGGTGCAGAAAAGCATGGTTACGACCGGGCAGCCGACGGTTGCGAGCGCAGCACCGGTAAAGCCCAGACCTGCCACAAACATAAATACATAGTCAAAGACAATGTTGTACATGCTTCCCGCGATCGATCCGATCATCGCATAGGACGGCGCGTTGTCGTTCCGGCAGAAAGACATGAACGAATAGTTGCACATAAAAAGCGGCGAGCCGCAGAGGATCAGACGGGTGTATTCCTTCCCCATCTGCGCCAGTTCCGCATCGGCGCCGAGCAGCCGCAGGATCCCATCGGGTGAGAAGATGCCGATCAGCACGAACGGAATGCTAATAAGGATACTCCAGAAGATCGCCTCCATAAAGATCGTATCCGTCTTCAGTTTCTGTGCTTTCCTGATGCTGTAATCGACCGCAAAACCGAGACCGAGCATGGCTCCGATCGCATAGATCAGTCCGTAGATGGGCAGCGTCATATTGAGCACAGCCAGGCCGTCCGCGCCAAAGCCGAGGGAAATAAAAAAGGTGTCCGCGAGTATGTAGACCGACACGCCGATCATGCCGGCGACGCTCAGCGATACATAGCGGGCTGCGTTTTTGTACATAGTGAAACTCCTTGTGATATATCTGATTGACCGTTCGGCACTTCGAGATGTTCTTAAGACCGGCAAACGAAGGCCAGTGCAGGCAATACTTTGCCTGTCGGTCCGAAGCCGCAAAAAAGCCGGGCAAGGATCTCCTTGTCCGGCTGACCGAACAGCACGTAGTATACCACACAAATTTAATTTTCTCTATACCTGTTTGCGGGATTTCGATATTGCTGCCTGCGCGATTTCGCTATTGATGCTGCGCGGGATTGCAGCATCAGTCCACGGGATTGTGACATCAGTCCGCAGGGTTGCAGCATCAGTCCGCGGGATTGACATGCACCATGATGTGCTTGGTGTTGTCGAAACTCTTCTCCACGCTCTGATGAACGCGCTCGGCGATCGCGTGCGCGTCGCGAAGCTTCAGGTCCCCGTCCACCGCGATCTCCACATCGATGTAGATCTTGTTGCCGAACATGCGGGTATGGAGCATATCGATCCTCTCTACCCCGCCCTGCGCTTCGATAAACCGGTAGATCTTCTGCTGCGTCTCCTCGTCACACGCCGTATCCAGCATTTTCGACACGGCGTCACCAAGGATATCATAGGCGACTTTGGCGATGCAGACCGCGATCACGACGCTTGCGATCGGATCGAGAACAGGAAAGCCCAGCATAGCTCCACCGATACCGATGAGTGATCCGATGGAGGATAACGCATCGGAGCGGTGATGCCAGGCATCGGCCATGAAAGCCGGTGAATTCAGAATCTTCGCGTAATGTCTCGTGTACCAGAACATCGCTTCCTTTACAACGATCGAAACGACCGCCGCAATGAGTGCGATCGCACCCGGCTTCGCCAGCTGATCATAGTGTCCTGCAAATATTTTTTCCAATCCCTTATAACCGATCAGCACACCGGTCATCAGAAGAATCGATCCGAGAGCCAGTGATGCCACGCACTCAAACCGCTCATGCCCGTACTGATGCCGCTGATCCGCCTCTTTCTTCGACAGGCGGACGCCGAGCCACGCAATAAAGGTTGCCAGTACGTCCGACAGGGAATGGATCGCGTCCGAGACCATTGCGCCCGAATGTCCGATAATACCTGCGATCAATTTAAACGAGCAGAGGATGATATTGCCGATGATACCGACAAAGGAAACACGATTGATGATCTTTTTTTCATCGATTACCTGAGTCATAGCTGCGTCCTTTCTTCGAGCATGATACATTTTCCATTCGTCCCTCGGCAGATTCGCATGCATCGGAATGTGTATAAAGCCTTCCGATACATAAAAAAACACCTGCGGAACACACTGTCCCGCAGATGTCTGAATTCTTCTGCTGCCCTATGGGCCCGGTATGCGGCTGAAATTCTCAAAAGCTTCCATCCGCTGCCTGATCAGTCTGTACTGTTGATCACGCACTTTCCTTCCCCGAACGATTCAAAGTAAAGTGCCATGCAGTGCAAAGAGATTACTGAATGATTATCCTCTACTATACAACAAATGGATTTTCTGTCAAGTTTCGTGCCGCAGCTCCCCGCTCCCGGATATTATATTTATTTGACCGGGATGAGTTCGTATACGGTCGTCTCGTCGTAGACTTCACCCGGACGAAGGATGGAGTTCGGAAAGTCACTGTGGTTGACCGCATCCGGCCAGTTCTGTGCCTCAAGGCACATGCCCGAGCGATACGGATAGACGGCTCCGTTTTTGCCCTTAACGCCCGCGAGGTAGTTGCCGGTGTACATCTGGAAGCCCGGAAGGGTCGTGTATGCCTTCATCTTCATGTCCGGAACGGAAACTTCCGCGAAGAGCGTCAGCTCACGCTCGGCAGAACCGGCGGCGCGGTAGGCTTCGTTCTTCTCGTAGCCCTTTACGATAAAGTTATGGTCGTAGCCTTTACCCTTTCGGATCAGGTCATTCGAAGTGTCATTGATACGCTCGCCAAGTGTATGCGCGATACGGAAATCAAAAGGTGTACCCACTACCGCTGCGCGATGTCCGGTCGGAATCGAATGATCGTCTGTATCGAGAACTTCTTCACTCGAAGAAATGACCACATGATCGAGGACGTTGCCGTTGTCGTGTCCCTTCAGGTTGAAATATGCGTGATTCGTCATATTGAACGGAGTCGGCGCATCGGTCACTGCCTGATAATGAATGATCAGCTTATTATCATCCGTCACTTCATAGGTCACCGTCACATCGACATTTCCCGGGAAGCCGCAGTCCCCGTCCGGGCTGTTCAGCTTCAGTACAAGCTTGTCCCCATCCACGGACGCGTCCCAGACTCTCGACTCGAAGGCATGTCCGCCGCTGTGGAGGCAGTTCAGGCCATCGTTGACAGGTAGCTGCCAGGTCTTACCGTCCAGGGTATATCTTCCCTTTGCGATGCGGTTGCAGACACGGCCAACCAGAGCGCCCGCATAGCAGTCCTGGTTCTCGTAATCCCCGATCGTCTCGAAGCCGAAGCATACATCGCGTCCGTTGATCACAAGGTTACGAAGGAAGCCGCCGTAGGTGATTACCCCGGCACAGAGATTTCCTTTCGAAAGTTCATAAAGTTCCACTTCTTTTCCGTCCGCTGTCTTTCCGAACGGTTTGCTGCTAATTGCCATTTCCCAATCCCCCAATTCATTTCCGCAAATCAGTTACAGGCTTTGTTCACCGCGTCGACAAAGCGCATAAAGCCCGCATCGCCTTCCTCGTTCATCTTGTAAACGCCGGCACATTCCAGAACCTTTCCAAAGACCTGACCGGTCTCTTCTTTCACGATCGTAAGCGCGTTTTCCGCGTTCAGCTCCGGATGCGCAGCCTTCACTTCCGCTGCCCACTCCGCATGCTTTGCGGTCCTCTCATCGGCTGTCAGATCCGCGCCGTTCACGAGTCCTTCCGCGACGAGCTTCAGTTCTTCCTTCAGCCGCGCCGGCAGAACGGCCAGGCCCATGACCTCAATGAGGCCGATGTTCTCTTTCTTGATATGATGATACTTCGGATGCGGATGATAGATCCCCATCGGAAACTCCTCCGATGTCCGGTTGTTGCGAAGTGCCAGATCGAGCTGGTACTGTCCGTCGTGCATCCGCGCGATCGGCGTGATCGTATTGTGCGGCACTCCGTCCGTCTCGGCAAAAACGTTTGCCGCCTCGTCGCTGTACCCTCTCCAGCAGTTAAGGATCTTCTCCGCAAGGTCCGTAAGCTTTCCCCTGTCGGACGATGTCAGGCGGATCGTGGAAAGCGGCCAGTACAGATACTCGGCGCGGATGTCCTCGAACCCCTTAAAGGAAAGTTCCTTTCGAATCGACGCCCGCTCCATGGCAAAGGTATAATGTCCGCCCTGGTAGTGGTCGTGCGTCAGGATCGAACCGCCGACGATCGGCAGGTCCGCGTTGGATCCCAGGAAGTAGTGCGGAAAGATCGTGATGAAGTCCAGAAGCTTTTCGAACGTTTTTCTCTCGATCCGCATCGGTACGTGCTTTCCGTTGAAGGCGATGCAATGCTCGTTGTAATAGCCGTACGGGGAGTACTGGAAGCCCCAGTTCTGCCCGTCGATCGTGATCGGGATCACGCGGTGGTTCTCTCTTGCCGGATGGTCGAGGCGTCCCGCGTAGCCTTCATTCTCCCAGCAGAGCTGACAGGCCGGATAAGCGTGCGCGGTGCTGTTCAGTGCTGCGGCGATCGCTTTCGGATCTTTCTCCGGTTTCGCAAGATTGATCGTTATATCAATTGTCCCGTATTTTGTCTCCGTTGTCCATACCGCATTTTTCCGATTTCTGTCCCTTCGGATATAATTCGTATCCCCGGAAAAACGGTAAAACCAGTCAGTTGCCTCTTTCGGAGAACGGCTGTATTTCTCCTTGAAGGTTCGGATAATATGGGACGGACGATCGACGAAGATCCCCATCAGCTTCGTATCGAACAGATCCTTCTCCGTGATGCCGTCCCCGATGATGCCGCGCTTCACGGCCTCATCCAGAAGCTCATCCAGAATCGCCGGAAGTTCCGCCGCTTCTGCCTGTGCCTTCGGATCACCTGCAAAGTCACTTTCCCCGAATGCCGCCAGCACCTGGTTGACATAGTAGAGACGGTCTTCCTCCTCGATCAGTTCCTTATCGATGGCATATTGTACAAGCTGAAGTACCGCAGTTTCAAACATATCGCGCTCCTTTGATTTTTCAAGCTGTTAATTTCTAATTACCTGTCCTCGAATCCGTTCGGGTGATTCTTGTGCCAGTTCCATGCTGAGGCAATGATGCTTTCCGGGTCAGCCTTTTCCGGCTTCCATCCGAGCACTTTCTTTGCCTTTTCGCTGGACGCGATCAGGATTGCCGGGTCGCCGGCACGCCGCGGCGCTACGACAGCGGGAATCGGATGTCCCGTAACCTTTCTGGCAGTCTCAATGATCTCATTGACCGTGAAGCCGAGGCCGTTGCCTAGATTGAAAATGTCAGACTCGCCGCCGTTCATCAGATACGCAACGGCTTTCGCGTGTGCCTGCGCCAGATCATCGACGTGGATGTAATCGCGGACACAGGTGCCGTCTTTGGTCGGATAATCGTTGCCGAAAATCGAAATAGACTCTCTCTTGCCGAGCGGAACCTGCAGGATCAGCGGGATCAGATGACTTTCCGGATTGTGGTCCTCTCCGATCTCGCCGGAATCGGACGCGCCGCAGGCATTGAAATACCGGAGCGATACATAGCGGAGTCCGTGGGCCTTGCCGACCCACTTGAACAGTTTTTCCATCGAAAGCTTGGTCTCGCCGTAGGTATTGGTCGGATTGGTCGGATCGGTCTCCTTGATCGGTACGCTCTCCGGTTCGCCGTAGGTAGCCGCCGTCGAGGAAAAGACGATTTTGTCGATTCCGTGCGCAACCATCGCACGGCAGAGGACGATTGCCCCGCCCATATTGTTATCATAATATTTCAGCGGATTCACCATACTCTCGCCGACCAGGGAGCAAGCCGCGAAATGGATCACTGCATCGATGCCTGTTTCCTTCTCGAACACATTGTTCAGGAACGCTTCATCGCGGATATCTCCTTTATAAAAACGTGCCTTCGGATGAACCGCCTTGAGGTGACCCGTGAGGAGGTTATCCACGATAACAACGTCATTTCCCTCCTCGATCAATCGCTTAACTGTATGTGAACCGATATAACCGGCTCCTCCTGCTACAAGAATCTTCATCTGTGACTCCTTTCTGTGCAATTGAGCATGTAAAAATAATGTAGTAATAGTAGTAATAACGATGTCATAATAGCACTGAAATAATATCAGTGCTTGTCCGCGCCTCCACCCCGGTGGGATTACGCAATGACTGCAACCGCCGACCGGGCGGAATTATTGCGTTATGCGATGACCGCGCCGCCGACCGGACGGAATTATGGCGTTATGCGATGACCGCACCGCCGACCGGGCGGAATTATGGGATTACGCGATGACCGCACCGCCGACCGGGCGGAATTATTGCGTTACGCGATGACCGCACCGCCGACCGGTCGGATCGTCAGGACGTGACAGCTGCCTTCTCCGAGCGCCGCTTCGATACGCCGTTTGAAGGTATCCAGCATCTCAACCGGTACAAAAGCCTGAATCGTTCCCGCAAAGCCGCCGCCATGCACGCGGAAGGCGCCTTTGCCGTCGAGAAGCAGATCGGCAAGCGCCAGTGCGCTGTTGACTGCCTGGTTTTCGATGCTGCCGGAAACAGCTGTATTCTGTAAATACATATAAGAGGAGTAACCGGACTCACGAACAAGCTTCAGGAAGGCCGCAAAATCGTTCTGTCTGCCTGCTTCCGCTTCCTTCCCTGCACGGACATTTTCCTTTACAAAGTGAACGGCGCGGAGGAAAGCTCTGTCGCCGCAGCTCTCGCGGATGCCCTTTGCGTTATCCAGCAATTCGTCGATCTCGACGCCGCGCAGCTGCTCTTTACCAAAAAACGCAGCTACTTTCTTCATTTCTCTTGGGATCGCCGCGTAATCCTCAGTCAGATCGTCATGACTCGACCGGGAGTCGATGATACAGAGCGCGTGGCCGGTCGCGGCAAAATCGAACGGCACCTTTTCGATCACAGGCGCGTCTTTTTTCGCGAAATCGATCGCCACAAAACCACCGACAGAGGAAGCCATCTGGTCCATCAGACCGCAGGGCTTGCCGAAAAATACATTCTCCGCTTTCTGACCCATCTGCGCGATCTGCACCGCGTTGAAGGCGTTTTTGCAAAAGAGATCATTGAGAATGACACCGGTCAGTGTCTCGAAGGCTGCGGAACTGGAAAGGCCGGACCCGCCAAGCACAGAACTCATGCTGTAAACATCAAAGCCATCGATCGCATATCCCTGCTCTGCCGCCAGCGCTGCCATTCCGCGGATCAGAGCCGCTGTGGTCTCCTTCTCGTCTTCCTTCGGCTCCAGCTCTTTCAGATCGATAACGGTCATGCCGTAACCCTCCGAGAAGAAGCGGATCTCCTTCGTACCGTTGAGCGCTGCCGCCGCGATGATATCGAGGTTCACGGAGCCGGCAAGCACACAGCCGAGCTGATGGTCGGTATGATTTCCGCCGATTTCCGTGCGGCCCGGTGCAGAGTACAGACCGATCTCGTTCCGGTTATTCTCAAAGGTCTCCGCAAAGCCCTCTGTAATATGGACGAAACGTGCCACATACTTCTGTGCTTCTTCCGCGTTGCAGCCGTATACCTGCTGCATCCGCTCCCTGAAAGCAGCCCCGGACAGATATTCCTTCATTTCTTCACGTGTCTTCATTCGGATTCATCCTCCCGTATTGTATTCCGCAGAAGCGGGGATTTATGCGTTCTTTGCGATCTTAAGCGGTTTTAACTTCACCGTTTATTGATAGGTTGCTTCTAAGAACGCCTTTTATCTCTTTCCTGTTTATGCTCATTATAGCATCTTCGTTACGCGATAGAATGTGATTATGATTCCTTTATATGGAAAAATGTTATATAATTCTATTGACATGCGTAATAAACGTGCCTGATTAAGAGACATGATTTGAGTCGCGGGAACAAAGATATGCGAGCATGGTCGAAATCGGCCTGACAACTGACGGAGGGAACTCTATGGCAAAATCGCCTCTCCATTTTGACGAACCAATCGATATCGGAGCCGATACCGGCACTGATACCGGCACTGATACCGGCTCTGATACCAGGAGCAAGCATTCCTACAAGGCGAAGCAGCGGGATCTGGCTGCCATCGTTGTCTACAATACAGGTTTTCAGAAGTGTTCCCCCCGCTACCAGTGGGGGCCGGGACGCAGGGATCATTACCTCATTCACTACGTCATATCCGGCAAAGGGACATATACCTTTGATGGAAAAACGTACACCGCTTCTGCGGGACAGGCCTTTCTGGCGATCCCGAACACCGATATTTCTTACGTTGCGGATGCTGAGGATCCCTGGCATTACTGCTGGATCGGCTTTAACGGCATGGACGCCGGCATGATTCTGGAACGAACCGCCTTCAAGTCTTCTCCTGTAATCGATGTCGATTTTGGAGACAAGATCGTTTTTATGATTCGCCAGCTGTGGGAAATTCGAGGCGAGGATCTGACCAGTCGCCTGCGTATGACAGGTGCTGTCTATTCCTTTCTCTCTCTGTTTGTCATTCGGGACGGAGCGATCCCCACCGAAGACCGGTATTTCGAGCAGGCCGTCGATCTGATCAGGCGCAATTATTTTTCCTACACCCTGACCATCGATGACATCGCCGGATCTCTCGGCATCACCCGTTCCTATCTCTACACGATCTTCAAGAAGAGCTGCGGCATGTCGCCGAAGGATTATCTGACGGGTTTCCGGATCCAGCAGGCAAAGTCTCTCCTCGCCCACTCCCGCCTGAATATCGCATCGATCTCCTACTCTGTCGGTTATGAAGACAATCTGTATTTTTCAAAAATCTTCAAAAAAATGACCGGCACCACGCCAACGCAGTACCGGTCTGAAAATAGTTAAGTTTTTTCGCGGAATCCCCGGCACTTTTTGTCCGGGCTGTCACTCGATCTCGCCGAGCGCTTCCGCGTCAAGGATCTGTATCCCGCTCTGGCCGGTTCTTCGAACCAGACCATCCTTCTCCAGGTCTTTGATCCGGCGGCTGACCGTCTCCGGTCGGAGGTTGATCGATGCCGCGATATCATCGAGCTTCATCGTGATCGTATCGCCCGCCGTATGCCTGCTGCGATACAGCAGGAATCCAGCAAGCCTGGTCTTCGGGCTGCTCGTGGAGAGCAAAACGTTTCTCTCATTGGCATCATGGAGCTTGCGGCTCAGAAGGCCAACGATACGCATGGAGATCATCGGGTCTTTCATGATCTCCTCCATGTCGGTCCGGGCAATGCGGCAGGTCCTCACATCTGTGAGGCAGACCGCGTCATAGGGATAGTAGCTGTCATCCATGAAGATGCCTTCCCAGATCGTGTCCCCATCCGAAAAAACGCCGACGATCTGTTCCCTGCCCTCACTGTCATAGCAGCTCAGCTTCACCTTGCCCTCATGGATCACATGGATCGCATCGACCGGGTCACCTTCCCGGAAGAGCACGCTGCCTTTCTGATAATTTCCTCTTGCAGCCGTGTCCATGATGAGCTGCAGCCTTTCCGGCGGAAGCCCCTGCAGAAAATCGATCTGCTCCAGGCACTTCTCTCCGCAGTATTTGCATTTTTCCGGAAAAGTAATATTCCAATCCTTCATTCGATACCTCAAAATCCGATATCGGTAAATCCGACGCGCTGAAATTCTATATCGATAAATCCGATGCGCTGAAATTCTATATCGATAAATCCGATGTACTGAAATTCTATATCGATAAATCCGATGTGCTGAAATTCGCTATCAGTAAATCCGATGCGCTGAAATTCGATTCTCTGTGGGTCAGAGCTGCACGGATTTCTCAATAACTTCCTTTAATGTTGCCGCGGATTTCTGCAGCTCCGCCTGCTCGCTTTCACTCAATCGGATCGGTACCGGATTCTCGATGCCATCCTTACCGACGATGACCGGCATGCTCAGTGCCACGCCATCAACGCCATTATTATTATGCTGAATAAACGATACCGGCAGAATTGATTTCTCATCACGAACGATCGCCTCACAGATTCTCCGAACAGCCATCGCTACACCGTAGTAGGTCGCGTGTTTTTTCTCAATGATCTCATACGCACTGTTGCGAACGCTGTCCGCAATGCGTTCCATCGATTCAAGATGTTCGAAGTGGCCTCGCATCTCACAGAAATCATTCAGCGGAACACCGGATACATTGGCGCTGCTCCACGCGGCGATCTCGCTGTCCCCGTGCTCGCCGATAATAAAGGAATGTACGCTTCGGCTGTCGACATTCAGATGCTCGCCGAGCAGGTATTTCAATCTGGCTGTATCCAGAACCGTACCGGACCCGAACACGCGATTCTCGGGAAGACCGGAAAGCTTCTGCGCCGTGTAAGTCAGAATATCTACCGGGTTTGCCACAACGAGAAGGATACCGCCGAAATCGCGCTTCGCGATCTCCGGAATGATCGACTTGAAGATGCCTACATTCTTCTTCACCAGATCAAGTCTGGTCTCCCCCGGCTTCTGTCCTGCGCCGGCTGTTACAATAACGATCGAAGCGTCAACAACATCATCGTAAGTTCCCGCATAGATCTGCATCGGTCTGGCAAACGGAAGGCCATGACTGATATCCATTGCTTCGCCCTCGGCCTTGTTTCGATCCGCATCGATCAGCACCAGCTCCGAAAACAATCCGCTCTGCATCAGCGCAAACGCGGTCGACGAGCCGACAAAACCACATCCCACAACAGCTGCTTTCCTTGTATTCACTTCTCTCATAACTGCCTCCCGAAGACCTCTGTCTTCCTCAT
>Ga0326511_10000808_pt1 | contig 27115 bp, 19 predicted proteins | sample 0_2496_0518_D_FD_203701 | JGI IMG/M metagenome (GOLD analysis project Ga0326511, IMG submission 203701) | Bovine rumen microbial communities from UC Davis, California, United States - 0_2496_0518 | ecosystem: Host-associated > Mammals > Digestive system > Stomach > Rumen | place: USA...
AGCTAGGTAATAATGAGTACTCATCTGTAGGCTGACCAGATGATATTTGCATACCTTTAATTTTATTATACATTTCGCTCGCTATATTATCTATAACAGCGCCAGTGCCACCACTTGAATACTTGGATGCATATTGATACATCTTTTCATCAGGATACTGTGAGATTGCTTTCTGTGCAACCAACCATGTATAAATATTAGCAATAGTTTGTGTTACATATTTCTTATAATTAACAGATGCCGCAATATCTATCAGTAACTGATTGTATCTGGAATCGGTAGTTAATGCTGAATAATTACCAGGATTAATTGTATATTTGCTAAGACCATTTTTATTGAATTCTGAATTAACTTCTGTATTACTTGAATAAGCAGAATATGCAGAATCGATTGAAGATTTAACAAACGCCGCATCTATAATAAGCTGAGGATTGGTTATTGCTGCAGATGTATTATCGGTATTTGATGAATATCCACCAGTACCGCCACCGCTTATACCAGAACCAGCGTCGGAATACGAACCAGTAGATCTAGATGAAGAATACAATAAACTTTTATCGCCAGATATTATCGATCCGATAAGATTGAATCCGAAATCGGTAAGATCGGATACCAAGTTAGCTATCCATTCTGAAACAGATTTAGCACCCTTTGATCCACCGGCATTTATATTTTGTGTCATTCCGCTAGCGAATATATTTCCAGAATCATAATTTACAGCCATTGGTGTATACGCAGTGCCGGTTGTAGTACCACCAGATGCATAAGTAGAATTACTATTTGAACTCATTCCTTCGCTATATGTTTTAGCTAATTCAGGATGCGCTGATGCCCATGCCGAATATGTATCATATTTGTTACCGTCTGGGAATGTCTTTAAGAATGCTTCGCTTGCAGCGTCATTTGAAGCTGCAGCAGTTTTCATAGCTTTAAACATGTCCTCGGGCTTCTGCTTTACAAAATTACGTGTAGCTGGTTTAACTGCGCTTTTACCAAATATAACAACTCTGCGTATATCTGGATATGATGCAGTTGAAACTGCATTCCTAAACGTTTCCATCGGAACCGTATATATCTGATTACTCTTACCGTTGTATTCTGCACCAGTATTTGGGTTATCAACTACAACAAATTCTTCGCCAGCACTATTCTTATACAATCCAGCCAGTAAAACTCCATGCTGACTATTACTTTTTGCTTCATCTGGATTTGCAGTTCTACTAATAATTGGCTTCATTTTAGCACTTGTGCCATTATTTGAGCTAAATACGATAGGATTACCTGCACTAAGATTAGCGTATAATAGTCTAAAGAAATCTTCCATTGATCCATTATATTTAACGCCATCCGCGCCTAAGAAATCATAATTAGATTCACGCCATGGCACTTCCATGCCAAATATTTCAACTAATCGCTTATATGCATTATCATAAATAACCTGATGTGCGGAATTATTTACTTCAGGATGTTGTCTGAGTAATGTTGTTGGTGAAAATGATTTAGCAATATCAGAGAATTTTGTACTTCCACTGAGTATAGAATTCAGATATGCATTTACAAATGAATTATATACACATCCTTCTGGTAATGCTCCAGTATAACCAAATGCACCGCCATTTCTGTTAAATGTTACATTACCATCTATGAGCTCATCGTCCCATGTTGAATATGGAGAATTCGCATCGCCAACATGACGTCCATAACCAATAGCAGGTCCTCTTCCTATAGACCAAGCATGTGTCATGCCTTTAGTGAGTCTATTCATAGGAATATGTCTAGCGCCTCTCTTTAAAGGATCGTCCACTATAGCATTTCCTCTAGAATCTACACCACGTACTGACATGATATGACCAGCTCTTGTATAAGGGCCATTCTTTCCAGCTATGACAACGTTATTGCCGTGTCTAACGGAATTACCAATTGCATTGCCGCTCTTAGATATAGCTCTAGAAGCTAACCCGAGTTTACGTGCGCCATTAGTAAATAATCCAGCAGATGTTCCGCCTTGTGCATTATAGCCATTAGACTGTGAGAATCTCGCCATTTGACCAGGGTTTACTTTTCTACCAGTAAGGTTAGAGTAAACATTAGCCATTGCGGTAGGACCGCATCCACCAGATCCAATTGTAGAACCACGTCCACTCTTAAAGCTACCATATGCTTGTCTAGCCCATCTAGGATCATTTTGAGTGTACCCATATCCAACATTACCGTATGCATTCATATTAACTTCATCATCGCTAGATAATTCATCATATGATTTAGCAGGTACTGGATTGAGTACTTTATCATCTGTATTAAATACTGAATCTACGAAATTTAAAGCATCTCCGCGAATTCCAGTTGCGCCGTAATGCCCATATTTCATTAATGCGTCGTATGCTTTAACAAGTGTATTATTTCTTTTAACTAAAATGCTTAAGCCTTGTTTTACACGTGATGCTTTACCTTGTGAAAAACGCTCAGCGTCTTCTTTAGATGCGTATTCTTTTATATACCATGATTTTGTATCACTAGAGTATCCAAGTTTAACATTTGTAAGGTTTTGTGCAACTTTCGTAAATGCTTCCCTATCATATACATTAGCACCTAGGCTATATTTTTCGATATACGCATATTCATCACTGGTAAGATAATTCTTTACACCGGTCTTAATTGTTTCACTACTAGTTCTTTCTAAATCCCGTTCAATAGCATTACCAAAAGGTAAACTTGTAACATCATCTAAATTCTTGGCAGAAGCATATGCAGCACCAAATTTCGTGACGTTTGCATAGTATTCTGAAAGTTGCGCAATAAACATTGGCTGATTATTGACGATATCATTAAGATATTTGGATTTATTGTCGCTTGAAATTCCGGATGCATCAACGTCTTTACTAATTTGTGTTTTTATTTGTGCGAAATCTTTAGAATTCTGAATAACGCTATTATCCGTTTGTGTAGCTTCAAGTTGTTTTCCGGTCGGTGTGTTTTCGAATATAGCTCCACCAACATGTACCCATGCTTCATGTATACCTCTACCAATAGCATGAATCGTGGTTTCGCCATCTTGTGCACCAGAAACGGTTCTAATTACATTTGTAATCACATCACCGATGCCGTTTATAAGTCCGCCTTTACCATCTTCGCCAAATATCAATGGCTTTATGGTTGTAGTGAGTGTATCAAAAATCGGTTGAAGCAATGGTGCAAGCTTATCTATGATTTTAAGTACTGCGGGACCAAATAACACAATTCCGCCCAGTAAAGCAAGCGCTCTAGCTGCCAGTTTTCCAGTATCTATAGTACCATCAGGCTTTAACGGAATTAATCCAGAGCCCATTACGGCACCAGATATTTTCTGTCCAACTCCGGCAAAGCTTTCACCGATCTTATCTAAGAAACTCTTCTTTTCTTCATCGGATCCAGTCTTATCTCCGGTGAATACATTTAATAATCCGCCGAGTTTCTCTTTCATTGAACTAAAGATTCCTTTAATTCCGCCTTCTTTTCCGTCTTCATCACCACCAAATAAATTAAATAATTTATTCGGCTTTTTAACGTCTCTACCTGAAAGAACTCTTAACGAAGCACTAATATCATTAAGCGCATTAGAATCAAGACCACCTGTACCTATATTACGTCTGAAACTGTTAGCAGATTCAGGATCTAATACGATTTCACCTTTATGTAATTTATAAAGACCATCTACGTCTATATTAGTTGCACCAGATGCTTTTGCAGGAATGAGTTGGAATGCATTCGTAATAAGTTCGCCGCCGGCTGGAATATTGCTGCTAACTTCTGGTGCACCTATCTGTGTAAACAGATCAGAGTAATCCACAGCACCGGGTTTCATTACATCCTGTACATCTTCATACGCATCGCTTACTTTATCAATTAAACCCTTGGTTTCTTTTTCGGGATTAGCCAATGATTCTTTTAATTTATCCTTAAGCTCATCTGAAGTATGCTCTGCAGTAGAATAGTTTTCACCATCAAATGCATTCGCGGCCATATCTTCATTCTGTTTATGATAAAGATCGCCGCTAGCAGGTTTCTTTTCAAAGAATGCTTTCTTAAGGCCTTCGTATATATCTTTTATGGTTTGACCCATAACAGGTACTACATTAAGCAATGTCTCTCTGAAATTCTGCTCTTGTATAATGCTTTGGGTATCGCCATTACGTAAGAATGCAACCATTTCTTGTGCAGTCTTGCCATTGAGAGCTTGCTCATTTTTCTCAAAGCCACTTTGCATTATCATTGCACGAAGTTCCTCGGGATAATCCATAGCAGCATCAAGAGAGCCAAATCTCTTTATAACAGCATTTTTTAATTTCTTAAGTTCTTTATCTGCTTCAGCTTGGATTTTATTCATCTTACCAGTATCAGTAATACCCATTGATGCAAACATCTCTGGTGTAAGCCGTGATGATAATGTAGATTTAAAATCCAATGACGATTTAGCTAAATTAAAGTCATCGATTGAGAGATTATTTAATTTCTTAAGTGCACTTTTACCACGGCCATGCTTTATCGCAAAATCAGTCAGTCCGTTATTGCGCTTAAATCTATACCATTTACGATCGCCAGCTGTTGCAGTAAGTTCTTTAAGACGCTCTTTTTCTTCAGGCTTTAGATCCTTTTTATTTTTCAGTTTTTTGTATTCAGCGTCTTCGTTAAAAACTCTCTGCGCCTCTTCATCATCTACAGCAGATCTGTGACCCATCGATACGCTATCTTGTATGTCATTTATAAAATCACGTTCATCTGGAGTTAATTCAGATGGATCTTTTTTCATAAGTTCGAAATAGCGCTGCTGTTCTTCGGTAGTATAACCAAGATCAGAAAGCATTCCGCCTCTATCAATGTGTGAGCCATGCATCATTCTACGGAAATAGAATTTGCTGTCATCTATACCAAGACGTTCTTTCACAGCATGTACACGGTTTCCAATGAATTCGCCTATAGGCTTCGTTATGTTCTTAACACGTCCACCAATCGCTTTAAGACCAGTAGAGAATATGCCAAGCATACCAGTACCAAGTATCTGTTTGAATATCGCATTAGCTGTTCCAGCAGCAAGCACTGATCCAGCTAATATTGGGTGACCAGTTATTGCTAAAGGTGTAGCAAGAATAGCACCCATTAATCCACGTAAAATACTTTGACCATATTCACCTGTAAGTGCTTTACCGATACTTGAAATACCTTCGCTCATTTTATCAAATACGGTCTTACCTTTTTCTTTAACTTTATCGGCTGCAGTTGCAGCAGATGCGCCAAAGCGTTTCAATGGATTTACTACATAATCATCTATCATTCCGCTTCGTCCAAGCAGATGCGGAAGTTTACCCTGAGCTTTATAATAATGCTCATTTATGTATCCAAGTCTATCCCAACGATTAGCAATATTAGAAGGAAGATCACTAAGATATCCGCCTTTACCAAATATGTGACGTGTTCTATTTAATTTCTTATACGTTTCATTCTCTTCAGCAAGTCTATTTTGCAATGACGTCCATCCGTTAACAACGCCGCTCTTTATATCAGTAAACTTATTTTTTACGTCATTCTTTATTTTCGGAAACATCTTTGTTATGTCATGATCAGGATTTATACCAATGAGGCTATCGTTGAAGATCAGTTCTTTGTATATTTCCTTAAGCTGCTTTGATCTAGCTTCGCGTCTTTCTTTTTTCTTATCAGCTCTATATTCTTTGCCGCCAATTATACTAGCAAATACATTAAATGGTACAGAAGCAGCTTTAAACATTAATTTCGATCCAATTGTAACTGCATCTATTGCTATATCAGTAGCACCTTCTGCAACTCTTCCAACAGTATTTTTCAAACTATTAAGGAATCTTGTTACAATTGTACCATCCTTACCGGTAACAACTTGCTCTAAGAATTTAGCTATACCATTACCAACAGAATCTTCATTTGAATTAGTAATCCTCTTTAAGAAGCTTTTAAATCCGAGCTTCAGATTATTGGTAACGTCAGAAAATGCAGATTTGAAATTTATCTTTATATCTTCGCCAGCTTCAATTAGTTTATTAGTAAATCCACCAAATACACCACCGGATACGTATTTACGTCCATTAGAATCGGTTTCAACTTTACCAAATATATACTCTCTTGTCTCTTTATTTCCAAGAGTGAAGCCACCCATTATACCAATTGCAGAACCAAGTACACCCGATAATGTTAATCCAATAAGACCGCCTTTAACTGCACCGGGAATACCCTGAACCAAGCTATCGACAGTTTTTACATATGACCATGTCTGATCATTTGACCATCCCTGTGACTCTGCATATGCAAATGCATTCTCTTTAGCTTTGGTTCTTAATTGATCCATTATGTTTTTGGTCTCAGTTGCATTTTCACCAGTTGCATGGTAACTCTTAAGACCAGCGCCTTCAATTATATTACCGGCTTCGTCTCTGGTATATCCTGTATATTTTTTGCCATCTATATACATGAAACGTTTATATCTGATATCATCTACAATTTGATTATATGCATCAGATAATAAACCGCCATGACGTAAATCGCCTTCGCCTTTATCGCCAAGTAATAAATTCTTTGCTTTACCTGTTTGCTCAAATCCTCTTTCCCTATTTTCGCGTTCTGTAGTACCAAGAGCCGTTTGTGTCATAATGCCTAAGTTTATAGACATTTCAGTTAATTTCTTAACGAGAATAGATGCAGGATCATCACTTTCATCTATATCAATAAAACATAATGACTCATCACTAGGCTTAAGGGCCATTGATTTAATTGTCTCGGGGCTATATCTATCAACGACACGATTTACTGCTTTAACGACTTCCATTTCGTGTCCTTTAAAGCGTTCATCAGAATCACCAATAGCTTTAAGGAGTTTCTGTTGCCATTCTTCTGACATGCTATTGTAACCGCCATTATTAAGCATAGTTACGATGTCATCACGAACTTCTTGTGATAATGACTTATCGAGGATCATTTCACCTTCATGGACTCTGGCTATCTGATCTGCATTAATACGTGTCGCACCAGTTGCATATGAGCCTACATCCGAAGGCTGGTGATATTGCTCTGGTGCATATTCTCGATCATATGCATCATTTGTAAGATTTGAGAATATACTACGAACTATACCCTTATTTGTATTCTTTTCTTCATCTATTACATTATCTGGCAATTCTTTATAAAATCTGTGGGTATTTTCATCGTATTCGATATACCCTAAATTATTATTTTGATTTTTTATTCTAGTAAATTCCGGATCATCTTCCCAACCTAGTTCTTCGCCATCTTTGCCAATCTTTAGTCTTTCACCAAATCTGTCTTTATCATAAATATAGTATTCAACGGGCTTACCATTGGCATCATACATGCGTTGGTGAATTCCACCTTCTGTACGCCTACGATAATTATCTTGCACGCTATCAGTAAATTCGTATAAATTGAAATCTTGCAATGCATTTTTTATTGATGGTGATCCATTTTCTCTAAAATCGACTAGGAAATCTGACATATACTTGTATACGGTATCAAAAACTGAGCCCATACCCACATTTACTACATTATTGGCAATATCCGAAGTTCTTCTGGATACGCCTCTTTTCTTATAATCGTCACCGAGCATACCTCTATATCGACGATCGCATTCTTCTTTAATAGCTATATATGCAGGATCGTTTGGATCATTTGGTATCTGTCCGGACATGATTGCATCATTGAGAGGTGCATCTGCGAATACTCTAAATATCTCTCTATTGTTTCTAAGGCTAATACCTGCATCAAACTTATTGCCCAATCGCGCACGCTCATCTTTAATACTATTATGCGTAATATCATACGTTTTTACTTCCGAGCCTTTCTTTGCGCTTAATGCAAGTCTATATGTTTGGTTTCTTGCACGCGATGCGATATCTTCTTCAATATTTTTCTTACGATCTGCTTCCGCATTAATAATTACGGTGTATAGAAAATTCTCATCAGCTGCAGCAATTGATGTATCGATGTGATATTTTTCAAGCAATTCTTTAAATGCATTGATTAATCCATTCGCATCTATATTTCCATTATTATCAATAAATTTATCTTCATCATAGAAAACTTTTGACAGTAATTCTATAAATTCAGCTTGATATTCGGAAAATTTCTTTGTCGCTTCGTCTGTTTGCTTTTTATACACATCTCGTTCTTCAGCAGTCATGCTTGTAGTATCTTTGCCAACAAGTGATCTATCCATAAATTCTGCAGTAGACATTTCACCGATTGTCATTCGAGAAAATGTATTTGCTATATCCTCAAGACCAGTGCCATATGCGCGTTTTGATCTTTCTAATGCATCATTTATAATATCATCAATATTACGCAGTGATCCAGTGCTCGAATCAAACACTAGTCGATGATTAGCGTTATAGTCTTCAACACGATCAACATTAGCACGTCTGCTAGTAGTATAATCCTTATAATTTTCAGTATTTCTTTTTCTGGCACGTTCTTTAATGCGATCTAATTCATTTAATCTTCTATCATATGCAGCAGTTTTATTTCGGCTAGATTTACTTTTATAATATTCAAGCGAATCCCGTCGCATTTCCATTATTTGCTTTTGAATACCAGTATTAACAACTGCATTACTTTCTAACAATTGTAGGATATTTTCTACACTAGCATTTATGCTAAATAGATGCGTATTTGATTCATTTAAAAATTGCGGTATTACATTTTGCAGCACCGATGCATCCGCAGTTGTCCAGTTGGCAGCCTTATTCTCAAAGCCTTTTACATATTTAAAATCTTCTGAATCGGTAAATAATTTTAAAAGAAACGCACCAATTCGTGTGTTCCCATCAAAAAATCCACCCTTTGATTTATCGGTTGAGAGTTTCCTTCTAAAAGATTGCGCAAATCCCTTAACCGTATTATCTATGCCAATTAAGCCTTTTAAACTAGGAAATAGCATCTGAATGAGATCTTTAGATGGATCAATCGCTTCTATAAGAGATGTCACATCGCGACCACGTAACTCTCTAAAAAATTTCGGCATGTTATCTTTGCCGCCAAATACTGCAGCTGCGCCAAGCTGTACTAAAGATGGGATTATTCCTTGGCCTCCAGCAAAATCGGTATCTGCTGTGAAGATTGCTTTAGATAGCAAATTTGAAAAATTAAAGCGGCCATCCTTAAATATTTTTTTACTATCCTTTGCGTCATCGTCGTCATTGTTGTTGTCACTGGCATTTCCCATATATTTTTCTGCTATCATATCCATGAATTGCTCAACTTTATTAAAATGCACTGCAGTATTTTTAATAAAGTCATTCATGGTAGTATTATTATACTCTATCAGACTTGCCAAGTTTTCATTAATACCTGAAATATTGTCATTTACAGTATTGAGCATTTGCATACTCTGTGCCATATTTGACATTTCAGTAGCGATAAGTCTATCGCCTAAAATATTATTGCTCTTGGCATTCATAAGAGCTAATTTATTGGTGGATATTTCAATGGCGCCAACGGTTGCCATTGTTGACTCGTATACACCTTGTGCATAATCCTCTGCAGTAAATGCTTCGGCTTCAGGCATTTCGCCATTGTCTTCATCATCAAAATCAAAATCGAAGTCAAAATCAAATTCTGATTGAGTATTTTTCTTTATGTAGTCAGTTAATCCCTGACGAGTACGATCTAATGAAAGATTACCGTGTGATAAGTCACTAAGGAAATTCTTAGAAGTATTGTATACTTTGTTAGTAAACGTACGAAGTATACCAGATGAATTTCTACTAGTCTTATCAGGTCTATTTTCATTTATGTAAGATCTAATATCGAATGCCGTATCACTAGCATCTTGTAACAATTCAGATGTAAACGGCATATAACTAGCTATAGTACTTTTAGTTGCAGAAACAAATGATTTTGCAACACCACCTGCAAATTTTGCAGGATTGAAATTAATAGTTGACTCAGTCATATAAATATTTCACCACTCTTTTATTTATAGTGATTTTGATTTATAAAAATGTCCATTGGTTAAAATAGCAACAAAAAAAGAAACCCAGCCATTGGCTGGGTGTTGGGACTATAGCCAAGAGTCCCTAACGGCTTGTTTTTCTTCCTCGTCGCCGTATATAATCGCTGCATAATCATCATAATTTTTTATTTCTATATCTGAGTACCGCCACTCCTTTTCGGGGTTAAATGCGATTGCGTCGAAGAATTTATTGCGCTCTGTTTCTGTCATGGATTTAAGTGACTGGATGTAATATTTTTCATTAGACGTCATAGCATTTCTCCTTTACTCATTTTTGGTATTTGGATCAGATCTTGCCATTATCTTTTCAAGCGCCTCCATCGCATACTCAATGGCATATTCTTCTGTTGTGGTTGCTGCCAAGAACCTAGTCACATGGCAGAAAGTCATGCCTTCCGGCAATTCCTTTGTCCATGCATAAGGCAGTGGATATTTACATGAACTTATTGTTTCTATACAATAACCCCCTCTTGATGACGGGTATACTGCCAAGATTACTTCGCTGTCAGTTCTATATTGCTTGATTACGTCTTTCCATGGTGCAAAAGAACTTAAGTGAATTATTCTGCCATCTATTACATCTGCTTCATCGAATGCCTTCACAGCCTTAGTTGTAGATCTTGCTTTTGACAAATACTTTTCAAGTACAGTAGTTGCAAAATCCACAGCTTCGTCGAACTTTTTACGACGATCTTCTTCGGTAGCTGGTTCATCCCAATTGGGATTCATAAACGTTACCAGCTTGGAAAGTACAGAATTTCCATCGCCCATTCCGTTGTCGTGCTGGTCTATTGGTACAATCAGTGACTCGTCGATCATCTTCCAGCCTTCATCATCAACGAGCTCATGGCCGAATGCCCTCCAAAGTTTGCCAAGTGCAGCGTAGGGCTTAGTCTGCTCCTCATCGCGGTACTCCATCTCCTGATGATGATCATAGGGTCCGCCACCTATGTCATAGCAAATTTCAGTCTCACCAAGTTCAGGAACCTTGAGCGTCCTCACAATCTCAATGCCGGGACAAAGGATCTTAAGAAGTGCTGTGCTAAATACGTCGTCAGCGTGAAATACTGCGGAATGTACATAAGCTCTAGTTATTTTCATCATAACGATTTCCTCCATATTAGACAAAAATGATTTATTATTCCACATATATAATATATAAATATATTCACGGCGTATTATCAAAAAAATCAGCGTATCGTTTATGATACGCTGATATGTTAATTACTTCTTTTTGTTTGTATTTACATAGTCGGCAGAGATTTCGTCGAAAACGTGTGCCGGTATACAAACAGTTTGTGGATAATTGTTATCCACAGGATTACCACTTTCGTGATATAGTACGAATTTAACTTTGCCCGTTTCTTTATCGGTGATAAAGTTATATTCATAAGTCCTTTCATAAGAGGACTTGTTATTTTTTGTCTTCATCATTGTTCTCCTTTACTTCATATTTGTTATCATATTCTTCAATCATTGCATCTTCCAATGCATTGAAGAATTCATTTTCAAAATAGCTGGTGATAAGTTCTCCGGCTATTTTTCTTGCGTCTTTGGCGAATAAGCTCTTCCTTGTGTCAAGCTCAAGCTTGTTTCTCTCAATAACAGCATCGACAAATGTGTCTAAACTGTCGATGTTATCGAGAATGTGGTCTCTCAATTCGTATGACATTATTCCTGTAAACATAGTGTTACCCCCAATTTGGATCATACCCGTCTTGGTATTCTTCGATCATTATTCTTTCCAGTTCATCTGGAAAATCATCCTCGAGAGCACCTGCAATAGCTTCTTTTGCAAAACTAATAGAATCTTTAATAAACTTTCGTTTGTCATTTTTATCGAACTGAAAATTATTTTTCTCGATAATATCATCGATTAAATCTTCCGCCGACATAGCATCAAAAATTCTATTAATAAGCTGCTTAGATAATTTACACTCAACCATAGTTACCTCCTAATATCTCTAAGTATACATGCTACCGCAGATGGCGTCATTGCAGTAACCAATTCATCACGCTTAGCCAATATTTTATCATAATGATCGTATATGGTTTTTAAACATGATTCTATATTGGATTCATTAAATACCCAATGTCTACATGTGTGAGTCATTATCCAATTTCTCAGATTTACATTTGGCAAATCTTGTTTGATGCACAATAAAGATACACCTAAGATTTTTTCTTCGAAACCGGTGTTTAATAACGCCATGTTTGGAGCTTTGTCAATTGTTATAAACAATTGCCAATCTTGATCAATATCCAAGAATATCCGACGACTGTTGTCGTCGGATTCAACTTTCTCAGATATATCAAGGAGCTCTTTATAAGTCTTCCTCGGGATTATTTCCATATGTCACCTCATATTCTTCACCCAAGTGTTCAGCGAGCAATAGTATAGAATTGAAATATATTTCAACGAAACCAATATCAGTCTCAAAATGTGTAAGAAGTCCATTTACTGTATTATAAGCATCTTCGTGCATCTGATAAATTTCTTCGCCTATGCATGTATGAATAGCTTCGCATAATTGGTTTTCGGCATTTAACACTTCGTAACTACTCAAGGGATCATATAATATCTTAAATCGTGCTGACTCGTTGTCTTTATTTTCATAATATTTTGGGATTATATCAATCCGCACCAAACGTTCAGTTACCATGACATTTTGCACAGTAATTGCGTCATCGTCAATTATTACCTTCGGTGTACCGTCTGGATATGCATCATCTATGAAAATATTACGAAGACGATCAATAAGGGTGTAATCTCTGGTAAAATTTAACAAATAATTTCCATTGCTCATATGTTGAGCCATTTCTGTAATGTCCGTATAGAATTTCTGTAAGACACCCTTACGATAAATCTTATACGGATTTGTAATTATGGTCTTCATTTTGTCAAAAACCCTATGGCACATTTTTGCATTACTAATCTTTATAGTAGTGAATGCCTCTGACATTAATTTATAATATGCGTCCGATATAGATTCAACACCATTAAGATCAAACACGTCATGTGCTAAATAGTAGTGCTTAGTATTGGTTACATCTGGTACTATACCAGCCACATTCATATAACCACGATTTTTTACATAAAATATGCCGATCTTGTCAGACTGCACGTATCTTCCTATGATACTTGAATCCTGTGTTATTCTCCATTCAACTTCTTTATATGCATCAGTTGCATATAATTCATCGAATTTCGGATGAATGACCATTGAGTCGATCATTTCTCTTGAATATTCAAACATAGTTACCTCCATCTGGATCAATACATACTAGTATCATCTATATCACTGTATGTTATTTTGTATCCCACATTCAAATTATTAGCCATCATAATTATCAAATTGAAATACTTGGCGATATTAATATCATCAAACTCAAATTGTCTGATTAAGCCTTTAACCATGTCAAGCGCAGCATTTTGTACATCATACATTTCTTCATTAATATATGTACGTATAGCATTTGCACATATATTCACAACGTTTGTCATTTCGTATGTATCCACAGTATTGAGTAAGAATCTGAATCTCGCTTTGTATTCCGAAACATCGACGACAGAAACATCATGAGTCTTCGGATCTTCCACAGTTGTTGTCTTTGGAATTATTTCGACCTTATGTAATTCTTTAAATAATACATAGTCGCGTATAATTATATCGTCGGTCTCATATAGCACAATTGTATCAGTAAACGGTTTCTTCATATTAAATACTGGAACACTTTTGCATTCATTTGTGCTAGCCAATATTTCTATATTATAATAAGACGACATATGCTGAGCCAAATCAACTATATCTAAATAATATTGATTAATCGCTTTAAGCGAATATGCGTTATGAAAATCAGATACTATATCAGATATATATCCAAATACTTTATCACATGCGCTTATGTAATGTATTTTAAGTGTCGTTAATGTTTTACTCATTAACGTGTAATATGCAGATTCAACTGTGTCAACATCCGTTGCGTCAAATTCATAGAATGCCAAATACGTATTAAACGTATCGTCACTAGATGGCACATCATCTATACCAGCAATCCGCATCATTTTATCACGTGCGTATGAATATAGTAATGCTTTATTACCTACGTCTTTAATAAATACGCATAAAAATGAGCTTTTACCGGTTGGATCCCATGCTATAAATCTATCTTCGATATTATACATTTGATCGAGATCTGGCTTAACGAATAATGAATCAATAAATTCATTAGAATATAATTGCATAATTATCCCCTCCCAAAATATTCAGCAAGTCTATCATTAACTTCATCTGCTTCAAGATAACCAACTGGTTCATCCGTACCTGCCCACAATTCCCATAGATTATCTTTGAAACCCATTGAATACTTGTGCTGTATTAAACTAGCACCAGTATCAAATAAAATCTGAATTCCACCATCGAATGTATTAATCTCTTTGATCTTATCAAAGAATTTCTTAAATGAATAAATTTTAGCAGTAAGCTCTTCTTTACTCATTGCCTTTACACCTATGCCCGGAATCTGGCATAGGTCATCAACATCATACTGATGCATCTTGTATACTTCATCAAGTATATCATCTGTGATGCCATTAGTAATCTTTATAGATCCCATAAAATACCTCCAAAATATCATATAGGTGAATACGAATCACCTATATGATATATAATTTAAATCCAGTCATTTATATCAAAATCTTTATCTGATGTATTGCTATATCCAATTATGTCATCTAAGTCTTTATCTAATGCAGCATCATAATATGATGATGGATGATCTAACATATAATCATCTTCTTCACCGAGTGCTTGTTTTGCATATGATTCTCTTAGATTAGTCTTAGCAACTTCTATATCTAATTCTTTTCTATAATTAGCAGCATCTACTGCAGCTTTATCAACCATATTAAATTGAGATCTTACTGCAGCTGGTAAAGATTCTATTAATTCTTTAAGCTTATTGAGTTTCTCTTGTACAGTTAAAGGCTGCTTAGCTTTCTCTAATGGATCTATATTACCTGGAATTATTCCATAGTCTTCCATATTAGATGACATTCTTCTTACGCATATTCCTATTAGATATGCCATTACCATATCATCATGTTTACCTTGAGCTGCTTCTATTCTACCAGTCCTAGTTCTCTCCAGGGCACATATAGAATCTACCAATAATTTAGCATTTAATTTATCTGGCTCTTCCGATACCATATTTTCTAATATACCAAATAGAATAGGTCTAGTTTTGGTATTGGTATTGAATCCCAATGCTTTCTCAGCACTTGTATCGACTTCACGCTTATCTATAGATTCCTTATCGCCCAATTTATCTATATCATACCAGATGTTAGCTGCATACTTAGATTCTTGCAATAGATGCAATAGTTCTCTACCTTTGTTATTCTCAACAACTATTACAGATTTGGGACAATAGTTATCCATAAATTTAACTATCATCTTAGCCATCTTAGGTTGAGTAATATAAGGAGTCTCAAATTCAGCTACAGCTTTTTCAGTATATGGGTTAATAAGAGACATTGCCATATTATCTCCCGATAATCCCTCAGCAGGGTCGACTACCAAGATATATGGAGTTCTTCTCTCTATCTTATCGTATATATAAATAGGAGATAGATTATCACTATAGTCTACAGTTTCTTTAGCTGTTAGCATATTACTAATAAGATACATTATGTCAGTTCTCTTAAATGGAGATTTAGATGTGCCTCTAAGTCTTTTTAGATTAATCTCTCTAGCTATTACTTCGGGATTATATCTAACGCCTTCACAAGCTTTTTCATACCAGTCGTATGTTTTCTTAAGCTGTTGCCATGTATGCTCTACGAATACTATACCATTATATGATTTAGGCGAATGCACTACGTTATATAGTTTACGTATATCCATATCAAACATAGTATCGTTCCACTTTAGCATTCCTCTAGCACCAGTCTCTTGATTACCATTGATGAATTCTTCTGCAGATTGCCCATCTCTAGAGTCTATATTACCGGGTGTAGATGTGAATAATCTTCCATATAATGATTTATTAGTCTTCGCATTAGCAGATGCAGTATTAAATGCAAATACAGAGCAATCTATTATTTTTGTATTATATGGAGTCCAGTCAAACTCATCCCAGAGTTGTATACTAGATGTATAACCACGTCCTAGACCATCTGCTTTAGCTTCAGAGTTAGCTGTAGGAAGAAGTATGATGTTATTATTCGTTACAGGATTCTTCATTGAAGTAACGTTAGAAGTTTCCTTTAATATCTTAAGAGTTGCTATATCGAATATATTCTTAGCTTGTAAATATATCGGAAGCATATCTCTTTGAGCTTTAAGTCTGGCTAAATTCATTTTATTAAGAGTTAAATCTTTATTAGCTAATGTAATAGTAGCAGCCAATGATCCAAAGTTATATGCATAATTTATCTTAGCTATAGCATCTTGTGTCTTCCCACACTGTCTAGGCTTAGATGCATATGTGTCAATACCATTTAAGAATAAATACCATGTAGCTGCTGAATTTCTATCTATAATAAATGGAGATCCGCCGCCCGGAATTATTGGTTTACCATCCATTGGTATTCTAGCGATTTCTCTTAAATAATACCATGGATTTCTAATTACTTCTCTAGCTATTCTAGCTTGCAATTCTAATGGTACAACAGGAGCAAATGGATCTACATTCTCCAATGTTTTATCATATAGAGCTAAGAAGAATTTATTATTCTTTACTCCAAGAGTTTTTAGATCTTTATGTAAATCTATAAAAGATTTATTTTTTGTATTCCATTGATAACTTTTCTTATCATGGATTTGCATAGCAGCATGTTTTAACTTAGCGTAGTTATCTGCTATATCTGAATTCATTCCGCCTGAATCATTTGTAAAATCAACCTGCTGTTCGATTGTAGGTTCTTCAGCAGTAGGATGATAATCAACAAATATATTCATTGTATCGGTTGCGTTCATTATCATACGTATCACCTCAAATTAAATATAGGTTAAATTAACAAAAAAAATCAGGCACCCGAAGGTGCCTAATGTCATGAGCGGTGCTTCCGCTCATGATGCTGTGGTTCATCCTTATCTATTGGGGTGAGACCCCAGTGGGGATGATTCCCGCGGGTTCGTGAAATCCAAACCCTGTATTTTTTTACAGGGTTTGCTTTTACTGGCTCGCTAAGCCAGTATTCGATGCCTCTTTCGGAGAGGTATCCTTTGAGCTCATTGAGCTCATCAGTGTTACAGATATCTGTAAGCTCTGCTTCTGCAGAACTCATCTCTGATATCTCACTCACGAGAACATCACTGAGATAAGACTCTTCTTCGGCAACTATAAGACTATCAATGTTATGCATGTTTAACATATTGAATTCCTCCTTATACTGCGCCCGCGATTTTGCTGGCATTATTTTTTATCCTGTTATTATAATATACAAAAGAACCAAATTCGATTACGGATAAAAAAAAATTGGATACCCGAAGGTATCCAATTAATATTAAGTGCTATCCAAATCGTCCATCAAGAATGCACATAATCTACTCGTAAACTGATATTCTTTTGTACCTTTGCCAATTTCATCCTTTAGCTCTTTAACAGCTGCAAGCATTGTGCCGTCCCAATATTTGTGACTATCGTTGTGTCCCCATGATTTCAAATCTTTACTAATGGCATCCATAATCTGCCAAGATTCTAAAACAGACGCCTCGTCCAACTTATGCTGCTGTGCATAATCAACGGCTTCAAGTAAAAACTCTTTGATTTTACCAATCTCCATGCGTTGATCTTGCGTTTCTGCATAGAGCTTTTTCAAATTGTCGAAATAATATTCATACTTCATTATGCATCATCCTTTTATAATCACATCATGTCGATTGCTATCTTTCTGACAATTTCGTCGTCACTCTTAACTAATACCCGACATGCATTCGACACGTACGTTGGATCAATCTCATTATCTGCACAGAATTTAGCTAAATCACTCTTAAGTGCATTGAGTACCATTTCATATGTTACGACACGTGCTCTTAACACATCTTGTGAGACTTCGGTTGCAACTAAAATGTAATTTATGATGCGATTGACATCATTCTTTGCATCAGAATATCTATCGCATAAATCATATAGCGATGGATACATTACTCTTGTATTCTGATCAAGTGCCATAGTTATCCTCCTACTTAATTATTCTCCATTTTACAAGCATATTCCAATCTTCATTGGTAAGCATATGATAATCCTGCTTATTGGCGAGCATGTTCTTGACTGCAATCATGATGTTGTCTTCCTGAAAGTTCCTCGCTTGACATTCATTGACTACATCATTTATGATAGCATTAAATCTATCACTATCACTTATGATGTTAACTAGTGGATGAGAATCAACAATAAGGTTGTTGATTATTGCCTCTATTGCATTAACTTCCGCAATAGTAGATTCAAACCTTTTTAATAGTGCTTTAACACTTGCCATAATATATTTCTCCTTAAAATTATAAACTTTTAACAATAAGATATAACATAAAATGTTACACCGAGATCTCTTGTGTATAGACTAATGTGTTGGTACACGGTGTATGCTTTGCACATTATATAAGATATCATCTTATATTAAAAACAATCTTATTATCATCATATATGGATATGGTCATATCTATATTATTGATGATACTATACGCAGAACTTTTTTATTGACCGATCAATCAATATCTTAGTTCCATTGAGATCTTTCCCTTTCATTTTTCAAAAGATTATTCAATTTTTAGGATATGATCCTAGTCATCATTCCGTTACATATCTTTGAATATAAGGACTACAGACTTGCATATTATCGATGCGCAATGCGCGCACTTGTATACTGTGGCCGTATCTTTTTTAAAGATACCGCCCTCTTTGTTATATACGTCAGTGCGTGCTGCAAGTTGATTTTATATAGCCTGAAAATCCTCATATATAAGAAGATATGTTAACGGAATATATGACATTTTTAATCATATCCGGTGTATTTACCCCCAAGGCAAATCCTTGGGGGTAAATTTTACTTCTTCTTAGAAGTTTTATTGTCGAGCTTATATCTGATATGGCTGCCAGTCTTATTCTTAGCAACTATCTCAGTGTGAGCTTCTGTCTTAACTGTATCGCCAGTAGGCTCTGTTACATAAACATCGCCTTTCTTGACGATCTTAGTTGTGTCAACAACCTTTTCGTCAACATGCTTTGTACCAAGAATAGTTCTGGAGCTATTCTTATCACCGGGCTCGATTGTATAGAATCTGCCAGTAGAAAGAGCATTCCTGATATGCATCCTAGCTGCATTAGAGAATGCTTCCGCTGTTGCCTTATTAAATTCAGTATCTACTACCTTATCAATATCTGCTGTGTCAATAACGCCTGCATTCTTGAGTGAAGTTGCGATACCTTTCCTAAGGTCTTCGATTGGCTTGGTTCTAGTCTCAGTGAGTTCGTTATTCTTTACCTTGAACTCTACGAATTCAAAATCAGTATCATTAAGCTCGTTATGAGCGAGTTCAATGTCTACTTTCTTTGAAGATGCTCTAGACTCCGAGCTCTTTTTTGTTTCGTCAAGATAATTCTTGACATCATACTTGTTTTTCATTTTTGTATACCTCCGTTAGGCAATAAATTATAATGAAATTATAATTTAGTTTACTGGCTCATATTTTAACACTGCAAACATGAGCCAGATAAATAACATCTTATGTGGAATTAATTATTCCACCTTGGGTTTTGAGGAGATCCCCGCCTAACGGATTTGGCGGAAGTTCTTCCTCTCCCTCTACTTCGTCAGCATCTTCATCAGAATCTTCAAGAGATTCTCTGATGATGCTTATTACGTCATTGAGATCTTTGCGATCTTTTGCCTGATTGAGTGCAATCGTCTTGACAGATCTAGACAATGCATCCAGAGTTGTATTGATCCCTGAACTGATATCAGGATCTGGTTCTCTAGACTGTCTTGCCGGTGTCCTTAAGATATGAAGCTCTTCATCTTCAGGCTCATAATAATCTTCATCATTTGAGCCAGATGTTTCGAGTGCATCGATTCTGTCATTCAGCTTTACCAATGCATCGGTGAGCTTACTTATCGTATCGGCAGTTGCACTTTCAAATTCGTCAGCATCTCCGTCATCGTCATCGTCGTCATATCTGTCTCTAATCATAGAAGAAGTTTTCCTCTTCTTCTTTGATCTCTTTCTACCCTCTACAGGTTCAACACCTCTGAGGATAGCATTGATGAAATCATCATCGTCATCAACATAGTCATCGTCATAACGACGCTTATAGCTCTTTCTGCCATAGTCATAGAAACCAAAGTCGTCGTCATATATGTCATATCCTCTTCTGTCATCATCGAAATCTCTATTCTTCTTCCTAAGAGATTTCAGAGGATTGTTACGTGATGCAACAGAAGATTTTGTCTTTATACCATAGGTACGCTTGATTCTTTCTATGGTATCCTGATAAACAGATGCACATTCATCGAGCTTATCACGCTTGATATTGGTGTGAAGTGCATCATAGTGAAGCTTAACAAGATCCTGAAGATCTTCATAAGTTTCAGGATTTGATATCATATCAATGAGGCGCTGTACGCCAATCTTCTTGAATACCGATACCCTGAAAGAATCTATACGTCTATCGCGTGTTCTTGATGCAAACGCGGTACCGATCTTGTCAATGCCAAATATGTCATAGAATACTCTATTGACTGATCTGACATATGTATGTCTGTCATCATAACCTCTTGTCAGTGCTTCAATGTCATTATAGCATTCACGCACTGCATCAGGGGTTATTTCGCTACGATCATCATAATCGTAACTAAAATCATCGAAATAACTCATAGAGTTTCTCCTTTCTAATCAAGCTCTTCGACGAAATCATCATCGTCATCGCTGTCTATGTCATCATCTTCAAAGACATCACTATCATTAACATCTTCATCATCAGATGCAGTGAAATCGATTTCGTCGATGATGCCATCAACAATTGCCTGAACGTTTATGTCTGACTTATCTGCCACATCTTCATAAGCTTCACTAAACTTACGAATTGCATAAGCTCTGTCGGAGTCATTCAGATCGTATGAATCGATAGCATTCATTGCTATCTTAGATATTGCTGTCTTGACTGGCTTGTATCCTGCGACGTCATTGAAAGTTGTGTCAAACTCATCGATGTTGAATTTGTCTTTGTAAGATTCTGCGAGAATCTTACTGAAACGCGCTTCCTTGGAATCTTTATCAAAGTTGCCAAGGATCAGATCTATTAATTCCATAATAGTTACCTCCGTTTATGGATATATAGATAAATGGATATGTGTAAAACTAAATTGTTTCCAATATTGTTGGACACGTGAGCGTTACCTATTTCACGCACCCATCTCTTGCCTACCACTATCTATATTATATATAAATATAATTACTGTCCAGTAGATCCAAATCCACCTGTGCGCTTATCATTACGGACAATGTCAATTTCATCTACAAAATAGGGCATAATTACACCCTGAACTATTCTATCGCCCGTCTTAAATGCGTAATCGGTTTTGGCAGTTTTTCTATCTACCAGTATCATTATATGACCTTCATTATCAGCCATATAATAGTCCATGTCTATAACACCTACTTTATTGGTAAGTGAAAAGCCACAGTCTTTAGCTACACTACTTCTTGCAAACAGAAGAAGCACTTTATTAAATACAAATGACAATGCATCTTCATAACAATCAGCAGACTTAACCATATCATGCGAACTAATGCTCTTTTCACAGTTCCATCTGATACCGGTCATGATAATATCTTTCTTAGCTGAGCCTAATGTAAAATCATATGGCATATAAAAGTCATATCCAGCTGAGAAAGAACTACCTCTAGTTGGTATCTTTATATTGTCATATGCCTTATCTATAAGCTCATCGGTAAAGAATGTGTTTTTCTGCATATCTTTTACCCATTGCTCTTTAGATATCTTTTCAAACATAAATTTCCCTCCTTAAAGAAAATTATAAGCATTTTATATGGTTTATAAAATATAATTACCCGTAGCCTATTAAAGCTACGGGTAATTATACTAAAAAGGATTGTGCTTGTAATTGGGATATAGATATAGAAGCAGTTTACTAATGTGTTATAAAAATACATACGTAGCTATTAGCTACGTATGTATTTTTACTGTTTACCACAAAGTCGTATGTATAAGGAGCAATATTTGCTATGAGATTAATATAATGTTTACCCGAAATAATCTTTTATTACTTTCCTCTTTAACTCTATAAGCACTTTATTACCAAATAGGTTAGTATAAACTGAAGGAGTCTTTCTAGCAAGTATAGACAAAGGAGATACAAATGCACTAACTTCTTCCTCAGGTCTAAACTCGCTCCAAGGTTCCTGTCCTTCTTCTATAACATGAGATACAACGCCCTTAAGAGCACAGAAGTTTGTGGTTTTATCACCCTTCTTTATTATATCCTTATGCTTTATATAGAATTCAATGAGAATACCATCACCAACTTCTTCACCTTTAACTTTACCATATTGAGCTGTACTCTTCTCGGCAGTTTCGGTTAAAAGTTGACCACATTTATAGAAGTTATTATCTGTAGGATTCTTATACTTATCTAAGAACTTATCTTTCTTCTCTATCTTCTTATTATAGTCTTTAACTATCTTCTGTAAAGAAGGAGACAATTCGGATATATCTACAGTATAATACATCTTTATGTCTAATATCTCACCACTATCAGTTGCTTTCAGTGTAGTGGAGTTAGATTCTACTAAAGATTCTTGGAGATTATTCTCACCTAATGCTTTAGAATATTCTTCTAAGAATTTTGCAACCTCTTCATCACCGTTATGGTTATCAAATACTATAAGAGGATCGCCAACGTTTACATGATCACCTATTTTAACCATTCTGTCTACTTTAGAATTGGCAGGTAATGCTTTAGTCTTCTTTACTATAGCATAGTATGCTAATTGCTCAGACAGTTTCTTTGTCATAGGCTCGGAGTCTTCAAGAATATCGTCTATAGATGTAATAGCAACTTTAGCAAGTACACCGATATTCATAGATGCACCAATATCATCTGAATTCTTTGTAAATGCTCTCTTCTCAGCAGCTAGAACTTCATTCTTCTTAAACTTATCGCCGACTTTTAATTTCGTACTAAATTCAAGCTCAACATACATTCCGTCTGCAGAGTTTTTCTTTATTACAGGTTTAGAGTCAAATGAGTCATGTGTACCATCTTTATATTCAATAATATAAACGCCATCTTGCTCATCTACAACTTTACCATCCTGCTTAGCTACAAAGCAGAATTCATTGTGCATGTGATAAGGAACGATAGATTCTACCTTATTGCCTATAAGTACAGGGCTCATCTCATCTGTAAGCACCATATGTGCAGTTTGTCCTCTCATCATCGCTGATCTCTGAGGGTCATCGTGTCTTAATGAACCCGGAGTGAGGAGTTCTGCAGGTGTCATAAGCTGAGCCATGTTGAGTTCGTTTACTTCATCCATAGGAGTTATATCAACGTATCCATTAGTAGAAGTAATATTAGGCTCAAGAGTAAGAAGTCTTATAATACCATTATTACCAGCATGGTCGGTTGTAGCACCGAAGATACCAACCATTGAGTCATCATATGCTCTCTTAGCCATAGTATAGCCATCTGTCTTGTTTATACCGGACAGGGATATATTCTTGGCAGATGTTGATGCCTTGATATTAACTGAGTGAGTTTTATCAAGAGTCATTACAGGATTGAGTATCGACTCATCTTCTATAAGAGTTGCAGATGACAATGCAGACATTACCACATTAGGATTAACTGATATCTTAGTAGGATTCTTCTTATAAGCAGTCTTTCTATAATTACCATATGCGTTAACTACTGCCTGATATACGATCTGAGATACAACTTCGTTACCTCTTATACGCATATTAATAAGGTCATTAGAAGAAGCATATTGGTTATTAACAAGAAGCTTACATGTATAGAAGAATACGCCTATTAATGTATACGGCATATTGAAGTCTTTTAATATCTCAACAGTTTTGGGATCTAATAAGAAGTTTTTAAACTGATCGAGATTCATTGCCTGATTTGCACTTGAATAAAACATCGGGAGCATATCTATATATGTATCTCGACTATTAAGCTCAGCAAATGTATACTCTTCAAGAGGTAAACCATATGTGCCATTTAATAATAGCTGATTTTCAAATGGATATTTATCCCATACGATTACACAATCTTTGAGCTGAATTATTCCTTTGGAGAATCCATAATTCTTGCCATATTTAGCTATTACAGCTTTTTCATTATCAAGTCTCTCATAAGGAATTCCTGTTTCTTGCATTACCTTATCGAAACCTTCGCAGAATAATAAGAAAAGAATTACAGGAATGAATTTATCAAGTACCTTTACTCTGGTATACGCTAATTGAGATTGTCCGGTCTTGGTATATTTTATCTGAGATCTGTCAGCTTCAGGTATTAAATCATATAATAGATCAGAAAAACTATTTCCTAATTCTATTGGTATGTATTTACCTGAAGAAACCTTATATCCAACAGGAATCTTTTCACCTTCTTCATAAGGTTTTACATCACAGCCATGCTCTTTAAGAAATCCAATAAGCTCAGTTATATCCAGAATAAATACATTTTGTCCAATGTTAAACTTGGTAACAGATTTAGAAATATAATCGAAATCTAATGTAGTTGCATATTTAGTATTCTTTACTTTAGCATTACCATATTTAACATGACACTTATCATTTGCCATAATATATTTCTTTATAGCAGCAGTCTTAGAGTCTACAGATTTACCATGTCTGAATACTGTACACTTCTTATACATAGTACAGATCTGAACTTGGTCAGGACCTATCTTTACAACAGGCTTGAATATTCTTTGCTTGAGTATGTGTTTCTTACTACCGCCAATGAATACATAGCAATCGTCTATGATGATAGGTACATCAAATCTGAGAGTATGTGTGTGATTGAATTCATCTCTAAGATGATAAGTAAGAGTCTTCTTCTGATTAAATACATCAGATGTATCTTCCTCTTCTATAGACTCTATGAATACTTTAATATCTGCATCTGCTAATGATGCTACTGCATTATTAATATCTCTCTTATATTTTTTCTCTGTATAAGATTTATCAAAGTTTACATACTTAGATGATTTGATATAAGGGTTATTGGTAACGATAGCATTAGTGTAGTCAGACTCATCTATTATCTTAGATGCCATTTCTTCTACATCTTGAGATAATATTTCATTCTGTTTAGCTATACCGGCATCTATAAGCTTAAGAGCTTTCTTACTTCTCTCAGGCATATAGTTATTAACAAAGACTTTCTCTTTAACTTCGTCTTCTATAATAGCACCAATTACTTCATCACTTTCACCAGATAAATCAGGATTATTGTCTAAGAAGTTATTTACTGTATCAGATATTTCATCAGACAATTTATCTGTCATTGATACAGAATCATCTTCTTCCAATTCTTCTGCTTCAGCTATACTAAGCTCAGTATCAAGATTGTACTTCTTCTTAGTAGGTTTAGCTTTTACAGAAACATCTGTGATTTCTTCTTTCTTTTCTGCATCAGAAGAAAGATCAGATCCTGTAAATCTTCTGACCATAGTGTTAACTATAATCTGTCTTCTAAGTTCTTCCTCAGGAGGAACTTTCTCAGTCTGAATTATTTCTTCTTCATCTTCATCCACTGTATAAGTGTATATATGCATCCTTCTAAGTTGTGTCTTAAATTTAGCATATATCATTTTAGCAGCTCTCGGATCTAACATATCCGGAGTAAGCTTGAGCTTTAAGAACTCATGCTCTTTTTCATTTACTATAATTATTTCAGCATTAAGATCTGTCAGTGGCTTTAATAAAGCTTGGAACCTATATAGGCATACTAATAATATAGATATAGGATTATTCATAGAATCTTTGCTAAGACCTATAGTAGCTCCTGCCTTTCTCCATTCTGCATATGAGATATATACAATTTTAGTCTTATATCCATTTGCGAACGGAAGTGTATTAGCTATTTTATTAGCAGTAAACTTTATATACTGATCGCACATTATTTGTATAGATCTATTAAGCCTATATTGGAAAAATAAATCTTGCCATTCACTGATATCTTGTATCAGTGATGTATGTCTGGATGCAAGTGCTGCAACCATTTGAGGTTTTCTATAAGCTAGATATGAATCTAAACTTTCACTATACATCTTAGGCATCTCGTTTATATAATTACGCTTTACGAGCTTTGTACCAATCTTCTCTTTATATATGACATCCGCCGTCATATACTTTATTCCATATTTACGCCACACTATAAAATCTGAATTAAGGCTTCTAACAGCAGCTTCCCTATTAGGGTTTAATATAATAACACCGGTTTCTTTTCCATGCGGTGAAGTAGGTAAAAATAAGTGTGGCTGATTCTTGTAATATCTATTATTTACAATAGAAGTGTAAGCAACTTCCATTGCTGGTGTATTACTAATCACAATATCACAACCTTTACACATAAATTTAAAGAACTGTCCAAGTGTTTATATCACACGAGTTAACAATTTTTAATAATCATGGTGGTGATAATATGGAAACTAGATTAACAATGGCTGAATATAATAAGATAATCTCGGCTAATAAAGATAAATACAATGAATATCAAAAACGCTATGCTGAAATAAAAAATAAAATACAAGTCAGATGGTATAAATTACAGGATAATAAACATTTAGTCATGCATTTCAAAATACCTAGTGAAAAGACAAGACTAATGTATGATACACTAATAGAATTCTGCACTACTTATACAGATGCAAACTCTATAAAACGATGTGAGCTAAAAGTATTCTCCAACTGTCCATCATGGGTATTTATGAATGCAAGAGCTGCTCATGAGAAAAGCATGGATATAAGTTGGGCTAATAACTTATTCAATAAAGATACGCTAAAACCACCCGATGAAGGTAAAGAAGCTTCTAATGATATAAGATTGGA
>Ga0326511_10000811_pt1 | contig 27046 bp, 23 predicted proteins | sample 0_2496_0518_D_FD_203701 | JGI IMG/M metagenome (GOLD analysis project Ga0326511, IMG submission 203701) | Bovine rumen microbial communities from UC Davis, California, United States - 0_2496_0518 | ecosystem: Host-associated > Mammals > Digestive system > Stomach > Rumen | place: USA...
GTGTTCTGTCCCCCATGGTTGATTTGGTCGATAGGGGCGGTATGTCCGCCAGCTGGAGCCCGTCAGGGGGTCCGCGTCCATTTCCGTCGTCGATCTCGCCGCCCGTGTTCATGTCCGCACGCAACGGCCACCCCGTCCCCGCGTCCCGTCCATGCCCTTGTATAAGTATTCAGCCCCGCGCATACCCATAATGCTGCGTATGTCCATAAATACAAAAAATCGACCGCTTTAATAAAACCGTGTTCCCCGCACCCATTGTTGTCCGCGTCCTTCCAGGGATCGACCCCGGACCCCTCCGGGCCTCCTCGCCCGGTCCGCGCCGCCTGCGGCTACTGGCCAGCCGCTCCGCTGGCGCTCCACTACTGGCCAGCGCCTCCGGCGTCGGAGATTACGTTGCGCTCTGTGAGGGCCTGGAAGGGGTCACAGACCGCATAAAAAAAGCGGTGGAAGTGTGGACGCTTTTCAGCGTACACGCTCCCACCGTGGCGCTCAGCGCGCCAGCCGTGCCTTTAATCGTCTTAGCTTCCTATCCCGCCACCGTGCCTCCCGGGCAGGGTCTACGGCCAGGATCATGCGCACCTGGTCCAGCATGATCTCCACGTCCGCGATCTCTTCGACCACCGCCTCCACGTCCGGCGCGTAGGGTTGTGACCTGTCGAACAGCTTGCAGATGGCCTGCTGGAGCTCGGCCAGCTCCTCGCACGCCTTCACCAGCTGCGGCCCCTCTCCATAGCGTTCAATGGCTGCCGCCATGGTTATCCTGTCGTTCATCATGTCTTATCACTCCATCCCATCAGATCAGCCCATGGCGCTGCGTGTCCTGCCCCCCCCGCTGAGGGTGGAGACCCACGCCTTTTCCCGCTCGCTCAGCTGCCACACCATGCCGGTGCTCTCTTCCACGGCCTGCTTTTCTTCAGCAGCGTGCCGGGCAGCTTCGCGGTCAGCGGCAGCGCGTTCGGCTGCCTTGTGTTCGCCCAGCAGCAGGGCGCTGCCGAAGATGGCCTTGCCTGCCGCCCTCTGAGCGTCCAGGGCTCTGATAAACTTGCACTCATCCGGCAGCACCCGGAAGTCCACGCCCAGCCGGCTGTACTGATAGGCCGCCGCAGCGGTCAGCACACACGCCGGATAGGTGTATTTGGGCAGCTCTTTCACTTCCCTGCGCCGGTTCTCTTCGTTGGCCATCCGCACGGCCTTATAAAGCCCAGGCGCTGACCGCAGCTGACACGGGTCCAGGTTCGTCACAAAGCTGGTGTTGACCTGCGCCCCGTTTTCGTAGGTAATGGACACGCCGCACGGGATATAACAGGCCCGCCGCTCATGCCCGGAGAACAGTGTCAGCGTGGGCGCAAACAGGAAAAACCGCACCCCGTTGGCGATGTAGTGCCGCACAATCTGCGCGATAATGCTAAATGGCGGATTATCCACCACGATCCAGCCGTCCGGCACGCCTTCCCGCTTATAGTCCGCGCCTGGCCAGAATGGCCGATGGAAGCGGTCCCGCGGCACCCCGTATTCACTGGCCACCCATCCCGCCACGGCCTCATATACCAGGTCAGGCGTGTAGCAGTCGTCTGTCGTCTTTTTCGGCTCAAATTTGGCGGTAAATTCCTTAAATTCAGTGTCGTGCTGGATTTCTCCGCCGAACATGTCCAGCTGGCCGACTTCCTGCCCCTTCATTTCATCACCTGCCACATCCTTCATTTTTTGCCCTTTTCAGCGGCCCCATGGCCGCGATCCACGCCCGGCACCCCGCCATTTTTGCAGGATGCCGGGAAAAACTTGCATTTTACGCCATCACCAGGCGGCTGGTGCGCCCCTTGACGCTCTTTTGCTGCCGCTGCCGGGTGGCCCTGCTGGTGACGGGCTCCAGGGTCTCGCCCACGGTCTGCTTGTCCATCTCCATGGTCATGTGGCCCACGCCGGTCTCTTCGATGGCGTCCACAAAGGCGTCCCGGATGCGGTCATAGTCCACGGCCTCGCCGCCCTGCTGGCCCTGGTAGGCGCGGCCCACCGTCACCGGTTCAGCATCGGCAGCCGCCACGTCGTTCAGGAAGTCCATGGCGTCGGTGATTTCGTCGGCATTGTCCCGGATGCCCCCGGCAAAGCCCAGGTCGAACATCTCGCCCAGCCAGTCGCCCTTCTTCGAGGGGCTGTTGATTTGCAGGGCGGTCCGCGCCGCCTCATAGGCCCGCCACGCTGCGTCCCTGGCCGCCGATTCGATCAGCCCGCTGTTGTCCGTGATGCCCTGGGCGATGCCGGCGTCCATCTGCTTGCCGATTTCCGGGAAGTTCTTCAGCGTCACTTCCTGCGCCAGCGCGTCCCAGGCGTCGTCCGCCAGGGCCTCCACGATCACGATTAAATCGGGCTTGCCCTCTTCGATGCCCTTGCCCACGTCCTTATCCAGTTGCAGGCCGATGGCCTTCACGGTTTCTTCGGGCAGCTTGCCCTTGATGGCCGTCAGCAGCGCGTCGGCGGTGTCTTCGCCCACGCCCTCCAGTTCCGGCACGCCCTCAGTGACGCCCGTGGCCAGGTCTGTCACCACCTGCGTGCCCACGGCGCTGGCCTCGCTCTGTACACTCTCATCCGACCGCCAGGACGCGATCCAGTCCTTCAGGGCACCCACGCCCTGTTTGCCCGCGCCCACGGCAGCCTCGCCCAGTCCCAGGGCCACGTCGCCCACGCCGCTGAGAAGGCCCCACGCACGGCTCAGGCCGTCCGCGATCTCGCTGCCCAGGCCGTCCCAGTCAATTTCATTGATGGCCGTTTCTGCCGCCTTGAAGATCCCGCTCAGGCTGTCCACGGGGATGCCCGTCACGCCGTCCACCAGGCCGGCCACGTCTTCGCCCAGGCCCGCCCAGTCGATCTTGTTCACCGCCGTGTCCAGCGCGGTAAATACGCCGCTCAGGCCGTCCGCTGCGATGCCCTCAATCTGGCCCGCCAGCCCCGCAATGTCTTCGCCGGTCTCTTCCCACGGGAATTTCTCAATGGCCGTCTGGCCCAGGGTGAACACGCCGCCTATGGCACTCAGGCCGATGCCCGCCAGCTGCCCGGCCAGCTCGCCGATCTTGCCGCCGACATCTTCCCACGGAAATTCCTGGACGGCAGCCGTGCCGGCCTTAAATACGCCGCTCAGTGTCTCAGCGCCCAGGCCCACCAGCTGCCCCGCCAGCTCGCCGATCTTTTCGCCGGTTTCGCTCCAGGGGAAGGCTTCAATGGCGGCCTTGCCGGCCTCAAAGCCCCCGGACAGGAAGGCGCCGCCCACGTCGATGGCCCCCTGGATGCCGGTCTTTATCACGTCGCCCACGGCGTCCCAGGGGATGGCCTCAATCACGCCCTGGGCCGTGCTGAAGGCCCCGGACAGGAAGGAAGCGCCAGCGCCCAGGGCACCTTCCACGCCGCTAACCACCTTGTCGCCGATCTCGGACCAGCTCAGGTTCTCCGCGTCGGTCTTGCCGCTGGTAAACAGCCCAGTAAACCAGCCGGTAATGCCGCCCAGGGCGGTCTCCACCGCTGTGCCGATGCCGCTAAAGTCCAGACCCTCAATGTCCGGCAGCGCCCCGGAAAACAGCCCCGTGAAGAAGCTGCCGATGCCGCCCAGGGCGGTCTCCACCGCGCTGCCGATGTCGTCCCACTTTAGCCCGGTGATTTCCTCCAGGGAAGTGCCGAAGGCACCCAGCAGGCTGTCGCCGATGCTGCCCAGGCCGGACCAAATGGCCGCCAGCAGCTCGCCGCCCAGCGCTGCCCAGTCCACGTCCTTCAGGCCGTCAGAGATGGCCTTCACGATTTCCGGCAGCTTTTCCACCAGGCGCGGGATGCCCTGGATCAGGCCCTCCGCCAGCTTCACCACCATTTCGATGGCTGCCGGGATCAGCTCAGGCAGCGCGTCAATGATGCCGTCGATCAGGCCGTCCAGCAGCTTCACGCCCGCGTCCAGGATGTCCGGCAGGTTGTCGATCAGGAAGCCCGCCACCTGCGTCACCAGCTCCGTGGCCAGCTGCGTCAGTGGCTCCACGTTCTCCAGGATGGCGTCCACCACCCCTTGCAGCAGGTTCACCGCAGCCGGCAGCAGCACCCGCAGCATACCGGGCAGGGCCTCCGCCACGTGGGTCACGATCCCGCCCACCAGGCGCGTCACCACCGGCAGACTGTCTTCCACCAGCTTCAGCACATCCTCAAAGGCGTCTATGGCCGTGTTTATTAGCTCATCCAGCAGCCCCTCCAGCTCTGAAGGGCTTACCCCCTCTTGCAGCGCCTTCGCCACCTTGCCCATGGACCCCGCCGCAGCGTCCACCAGGGGCTTAAATGCCGGGATCATCACCAGGCCGATGGAGTTTTTCAGCGCCGTGCCCGTGGCCTTGAATCGCTGCATGGAATCGTCAAACGCGCCCATGGTGTCCAGGTTCTCTTTGCTGAACACCGTGCCCATGGCCTCCGCCTCTTTGCCCATGTCCCGCCAGGCCCGCGATCCCGCCTCAATCAGCGGGTTTAATTCCTTCGCGCTCTTGCCGAACAGCTCCATGGCCATCGCGTCGCGCTCTGTCGGGTTTTCGATCTTGCCCAGGGCGTCGATGGCGTCCATCAGCACGTCCTCGCTGTCGCGGAGGTTGCCGTTGAAGTCCTTCCAGCTGACGCCCAGCTTCGTGAAGGCGTCCCGCTGCGTGGTGACTTCGCTCCAGGTGTCCTTTTCGCCCTTGGCGATCTTCGCCAGGTGCTCTTGCCACTTCTTTGCCTGTTCGCCTTCCTCTTCCTGGGCGCTGTACATCTTTTTTGTCAACTTGGACAGGCTGCCCGTGATGGTGTCCACGCTGGTGTCGATGAAGTTGCTGGCGTAGGTCCATTCTTGCAGCGTGTCCGTGTCCACGCCGGTCTGACTGGATAGCGTCAGCAGGTCGTCGGCGTATTTGCCGGCGTCCTGGGCCAGCTGGAAGGCTTCGCCCAGGGCCGCAGCCGCAGCGCTGCCGATGGCCGCCATGGCCCCCAGGACGGCCTCCACGCCCGTGGCGAATACGCCGCCAGCCGTTTCCGCAGCGTCCGCCAGGGCGTCGCCGAAGCCCTCCACGCCGCCGCTGGCGTCGTCCGCAGCGTCGCCCATGTCCCCGGCAGCGTCCGCGCCCTCTTCAGTGGCACCGGCCATCTCTTCCGCGCCCTCGCCGGCGCTCTTCAGGGCCTGCTCCGCTTCCTTCAGGGTCATGTTGGTGGCGTCGGTCTCATTGCTGGCCAGCTTTTGAGCGTCCGCCAGCGTCTTCAGACCCTGTTCCGTGGTCGTGATTTTATTGCCGGTGTCGTTCATCTGGGCGGTGGCCTTGTTCAGCGCGATCTGAAGGTCGTCCGCCTGTTTGCTGTTCTCGCCATATTCCCGCTTTGCTTTCTCCAGCTGTTCCCGGATCAGCTCCACTTTTTTCGCCTGGACCTCATATATTTCATTGAGTTTTTCCAGGCGGTCGTGCATACCGTCCATGGTCTCAGCCTGGGCACCAAAAGCGGATTGGCTGGCCTTCATGTCGGTATTAAGGACGGTCAGCTGCCTGCTGATTTGCTGTAATGCGCTTTTATACTCTTTATCGCCCTTAACGCTTACTTTCGTTCCGATGCCCTCGCTGTTGTTCGGCACAGCTATCCCCCCTTTCTTCTAAAACAGAAAAAAGCGCCCACCCTTTCGGATGAGCGCCGCTTGTTTGGTTAATCTTTATCCTTGTCGTTTTTATCCCGCAGCGCCTCCAGGGCCTGCTTGATGCCCTTGGGCACCGGCACGCCCAGCAGGCCGGCGTTCTCCACGATGGACAGGCCCTCACTGGCGATATAGAAAAATTCGGCAGCGGATCGGAACAGGGTCACGCCCTCGCCGCCGTTAATCACGCCGTCCAGCTGCGCGGCCACCAGGATCACCAGCATAATAACGCCCTTTTTGAGCAATCCCACAAAGGCCACCTGCGACCAAAAGTGGCCGCTTTCCGTCTTTGTGCTGTGCCCGGTCAGGGCGCAGGCCAGGCCGGTGATGTAGTCCACCACCATCAGCACCACCAGCACCCGGCTGCCCGGCGTCCATCCGCCATAGAAGCCGGCGATCACGCCCACGCCGGCGGCCAGCACCTTAACGACCTCAGACCATACCTTGTCCATTTTCTAATCCCCCTTATTAAAATACTTTTTTACCAGCACACCCCCGGCCACGTCTTTGCCGCAGCACGGGCAGCGGGCCCGGTGATAATATCCATTGCGGTAGTCGTTATGTGTCGTGTATTCGTGCCGCTCAGCCTCAAATTCACAATCACACGTTTGGCAATGGAAGCGCACCACGGGCCGCGCCACTGTCGGGTCCCCATTCCTTAGCACCCTCATAGGCCATCACCTCCGCTTTCTTCGCTGATACTCAAACACCAGCGCCGCCAGCGCTCCGATCAGCGCCGCGGGGATCACCATGGCCAGGATTTTGCCGACTTCGCACAGGATCAGGTCCGCCCAGGCCACGGCCACCAATATTTCCCGCTGCATCAGTCCACCAGCTTCCCGTATTTGCCGGATACCCAGGCCAGGCCGTTCCCATACTTGACCCGGTGCCAGCCGTTTTCCGCGGTCTCGCCGGCATATTGCAGCTTGTCCAGGCTGTGCGCCACGCCCAGGGCCTTGTTTTCCGTTCCGGGGCCGGTCCTGATATAGCACTTTTTGCCCTTTTCAATCTGCACATATTTGGCCGTGGTGGGGTCCGCGCTGGCCGGTACGGCGTCCAGGGCGGCCTTCAGGGCCTTGTGGGTTTCCGGGCCATATTCTCCATCGACTTCGCAGCCGTGGGCTGCCTGGAAGGCCCGGACGGCCATCTCAGTGCAATCCCCATATTCGCCGTCCGCGCCGTAGCTGCCGCAGCTGAAGCCCAGGCCGATCAGCGCCGCCTGGAGCTCTTTCACGTCGTCGCCCTCGCTGCCGTTCTTCAGCAGCCGGTCGCCCAGCTTCACGGCTACCACTTCCGGGGCCTTGAAGTCCAGGCCGTCCACCACGGAATAATCCACGCTGCCATAGCCGTCGATGTAGGTGCTGGACAGGCTGTAACTCTTCTTTTTGACGCCGCCGCCGTTCGTCACCAGGCTGCTGGCCCCGCTGGTGTTGCCTTCGATGGTGTACACCTTGGAGCTGGTGACATCCGTCACGATGCCCACGTGGCCGATCCTGCCCTTCGCGCTGGAGTAAAAATAAATCACGTCGCCGCGCTTCGGCTTCCCCTTGCCCCGCCTGATGTAGGCGTCCCGCTTCTTGAAGGCGTCGGACCCGGTGGGCGTGTAGTTGGTGAATTTGCCCAGCAGCTTCTTCGCCACTTCCACGCCGAAGGCCGTAATAAATAACCAGTCCACAAACGCCTGGCACCACTGGGCGCTCAGGCTGCCCACGCCGGTCCAGTTCTTCAGGTCGCGGTTATACTTCGTATAATTCGCGCTGCCGGCGTTGGCCGTCTTGCTGTCCAGGTCCTTATTGCTCTTTTTCTCCAGGTAGCCGAGCTCCGCTTCAGCCGTTGCGATCAGTCTTTCCACCGCTTTCATCCTTAGCACCATCCTTCCATGTCTTCCCTGAATTTCTGTTCTTTGGCCTCCAGCTCGCCGCTGTCAGTCTCAATGCCGTGCATGGCCAGCAGCTCCGCCTGCCGCTGGATGATGTCCAGGGCCGTGCGCAGCATATCCTCAAACCGTGCAATGATTTCTAAATGGCTCACCGGGCACCCGCCCCCTTACCACGTTTTTGATTTTGTGCCGGTCCAGGCCGCCGAAGTAGCGCCGCCGTGCCTCCACGCAGTCCGCGTGCTTCAGGCTGCCCGCCCTGGACAGGATGCCGCACGCTGCGTGGTAGGACGGCAGCCGCCCCGCGTCCAGCAGCTTGCCCACCTTCCTGCATTGCCTGGTAAACCGCAGGAAGGATTTGCCCCGCAGCCGGGTGTGGGTGTGGAAAAACCGATACCCCACAAAGTTGACCCCGCGGGCGCTCACCGGGAACACCTGCCAGTCGCCCTTCAGGTGGACGCCCAGGCGCTTGCGCAGCTGCCCGTCGATGGCCTGGACGGCCTTGTGCAATTTCCGCTTATTCGGGCCCAGCAGCACCATGTCGTCCATGTTGCGGACGTAATAGGCCACGCCCGGCAGCGTCAGGATGAAGGTGTCCACCGGTTCCAAATTGAAATTAGCAAGCCACTGATTCGGATAAAAGCCGATGCCCAGCCCCGGCAGCGGATTGGATCGGACGATCCTCTCCACCAGGTCCAGGAACCGGGCGTCTTTGATTTTGTGCCGCAGCGCTGCCATCAGCTGGCCGATGTCCATGCTGGGGTAATAATGCCGGATGTCCATCTTCGCGCAGTATTTCGTCCGGCGCGGGTTGCGATCCAGGGCCCGCCGCACATACTTGCGGGCGCAGGCATTGCCCCGTCCGGGGATGCTGGCGCAGCTCCATCGGTACATCCCCCGCATGATGATGCCCTCCATGGCCATCACGATCAGCTGGTGCATGATGCCATCGGGATAAAATGGCACGGTTGTTATATCCCGATCTTTACCGCTGCTGCTGTCTTTGATATGTCTCACCTTTGGGATCGTCGGCACATAGGTGCCATTTATCAGCAGGCTGTAAACCTTTTCCACGTACTTTTCCGGGTTCTTCAGCACCTGCCGCACGTCCCGGCGCTTTTTCTTCTTTTTGCTGCCGTTCTTAATCGCCAGCCGGATTTGGTCTTTGTCGCACATCTTTTCATAAAGATAGCCGACCCTCTTAGGCATAATCCAAAATGCCTCCTTGTTTACCTCGGAATCGTCCGAAACGTGGCCAGGCTCTAAAGCCTGGCCACGCCCTACTAAACCCCGTCCTGAACGGTAGTATTTTTGGCAAGTGCCACGGAAAGACCCGCGCAATGATTTGGATATTAAACAAGGTGACGGGAGCCGATGTTCGCATTCGCCTCGGACGCCCGGTTGTTCGCGTTGAAGTAAAACGCGCCATAGTTGTCGTTGGCGTTCCAGTTGCCGCCGACATAAAGCACGTAGGTGCCGGAGTTGGAGTTCACGAGACGCGATACTCGGCCCAGTGCGCGGATAGTCCCTATATTTAGGCTGCTACTTCATAGCAATCATCCCTTTCATTGTCTGGCCACGTTTCCGGGGGCTGCGGCCCCCGGTCCCCCTTCAGGGCTGGTAAAGGAGACGGGAGCCGATGTTCGCATTCGCCTCGGACGCCCGGCTGAGCGCGTCGAAGAAAAACGCGCCACAGCCGTCGAGGGCGCCCCAGCCGCCGCCGACATAAAGCACGTAGGCGCCGGAGCCGGAGTACACGTAATCGGGCACGAAAGTGGTGGCGCTGCCGCCGCTTGCGGTGTCCGGGATAAACGCCCACGCGCACTTCTCGGAATAGCCCAGCCCGGTGATGTAGCCGCTGCTGGGCAGCGTGATGCCCGCGGCCTCCATACCGGTCGTAGTGTCGCCGTAGTTGGCCGGATCGGTGGCGATATAGCTGGCCTTGCTGCTGGCCACGTAGCCGTCCACCCAGGTCATTACATTGCTGAACGGGTTCTCAATCCAGCGGTAGGCGTTGCTGTTGCCCGTGCGCTTGATGGTGTGATAGGCCGCGCCGGTCGTCGCGCCCGTGTTCTTTACACTGCCGCTGTTCTGGCCGCCGCCCAGCACATCCTGGCTGTGCCAGTTGGCATACTCCACCAAATACAGCAGCTGAATGGCGCTCCAGACCTTCAGGTCCATCTGTCGCCAGGCTGCGCCCTTCGCCGCGCTGTACGTGCGGAAGTTGGCACGGGTGACGTTGCCCAGCGGGGCCGCGCCGCCCTTAGTAAAGACCGCGCTACTGTCGCCGCTGGTGTGGAAGCGGCCCACATACACGCCAGAGCCGGGGTGCTTCTTATAACCCTCCAGCTGCGTCGGGCTGATGGCCCACAACCACTTCTTTCCGCTGGTGTCCTTATAGGCGGTATAGTAAAATTCGGGGATATAAACCACCGTGTCGTTCGCAGCCTCATCGAAGCGGCTGTCGGTGTCCGGCACCAGCTCGCTGCCGATCACGTTAAACCGCTTCATGTCCTTCCAGGGCGCGATGCTGTCGAACGGGCTGGAGCCGCTGCCGGTCAGGTCGGTGGCCGGGGTCGGGTTGGCGAAGCTGGCCGCCAGGCCCTTGCGGGTCAGCGTGGTGGCGCTGGCGTTGTAGTCCCACTCCACGCCATACGCGCCGTCCGCGGTGGTCGCCGTCGGGGCGTCGCTGGGCGCTTTGAACTTCGCCGTGTAGGTCGTGTCCGCGTGGATCGCGCCCAGGGGAGGCGTCCAGCCATTGAAGGTGTAGCCCTCGCGGGTGCTGGTGGGCGTCGTGATGCCGTCGTCCGTCACCGTCTGGCCGTCCTGGTAGTCCTTGGTTCCCAGCGTCCCGCCGCCGTCCTCCGCGTCCCGCACGAACGTGGCCGTATAGATCGGCACATAGGTCGCGGTGTAGGTCGCTGGCCCGGTCACGGGAGTGATCTCAGGCGTCCAGCCCGTGGCCGTCTGCCCGTCCTTGCTGGGCAGCGCGCGGCTGGGCATGTCGCCATAATTGTAGGTTTCGGTCACGGTCGGGCTGCCGTTGTTCGGGTCCCACGTGATCGGATGGCTGCGCACCGTGCGGCTATATGCCGCGTAGATCGTGCGATCCTCCAGCACGTTGGTGCCCGCGTCGCTCTGGGCGGTGCTGGCGTCCATTTCGCGGCTGTAGCCCACCGCCGTGTAGTCATATTGTGCCGTGGAAGTCCTGGCCGGCACCGCGGGCAGCTGCCTGGTAGGCACGCCATCCTCGCAGGGGATCGGGTCGCCGATGTTGGCGCTGCCGTCCCAGGTCTTCACGGTCAGGGTGCTGCTGGTGTGGTCCGCGATCACCTTAATGGTCGGATAGCGGCCCAGCCACCGGGCGATGTCATCGCCGCGCAGCGCGGTGGCGTGGATCGTGCCGGACATCTGCGCGTCGTCCACCTCTTCGCTCTGGCCCTGGCCGTTGATGTCGATGCCGCGCATGGTGTCCAGCCGGTCCATGATGGCGTCGATCTCCGCAGCGTCCGCCGCCTCCCACCAGAAGCCGGTGATGCGGATGGCGGTGCCCGTGGGCACCCGGTTGAAGATGGCCTTGCTGTCCAGGCCGGTCATGTTCTCCAGCCAAAGCTGGTCGATGTTATCCCAGCCCGCCAGCACCAGACCGCTGTCGGTCAGCCGGGGCTGGTTGCGGATCACCAGGCTGCTGGTGGTCGCCGGCAGGTGAAGCGTCTCCAGGATGCCGCCGTTGGGCAGGTCCACGCCCTGGGCCTGCGTGCCCTCCATGTAAACCGTCTTCAGGTTCGGGCACTGGGACAGGGTGAGGGTCTTTTGGTCGTCGGTGCCGAAGTTCACACAGTTGCGCAGGTCCACCAGCAGCAGCTTGCGGTTCGCGCCCACGCTCACTTCGCGGGTCACTTCGTTGCGGTAGCCGGCCTTCCCGCTGCCCAGGCGCACGGCCTCCAGGTTCACGGCCTCGGAGCTGTCCCAGGCGCGGACGAACAGGTTCTCCATGCCGCGCACGTCCTTCACCATCTTGGCGTTATGGATGGCGCAGACGGCGTCGTTCGCGTAGGTGTAGGGGTTGGCGCACCGCATGGTCATATCGCCGCCCAGCACGCGCCCGCCGGTCTTGTGGTCGTCCCACATCACGGTAACATAGCCGTTTTTGTAGTATTCCACAATTACGTCATAGTCACCGCTGGCCCGCTGCTCTTCCGTGATGTTGTAATAGGGCCTGAAGAGGATGGACCGCAGCGCGTCGCCCATGTCAAACAGGGAATCACAATAGGGGAAGCGCCAGTCCAAAAACTCATCACGCTGGCCGCGCTTGTCGCCCAGGGCCTTGTTCAGGTCGCCGGTGTTGTCATCCTTGCGCACCTGGGCCACATACTTCACGTCGCCGTCTTCATTCCAGACCGCTTCCGGCCAGGCCGCCTGCCATTCGTGGAAAATCCTCTTGATGTACTCAGCGGAGAACAGGCCGGAAGACCTCATGCGCTGGTACATATCCGCGGACCGCTTCCAGAACGCCTGCCGCCAGTTCACCCATTTCACGTTATCCTGGCCGTTGTACACGTTGCCGCCGTTCACCTGGTCGATGTCTTCCATCCAGTAATCAAACGTCAGCTTGCCGCGGTTGTCGGTGCCCAGGGCGGTGTCGAAGTCGTAGGGCAGCTCCCACCACTTGGCCAGGTCCTTAAACCAGGCCAGGTGCTCATTTTTCTGGCGGTTGTCGGCCAGCAGCATCACCAGGGTAAACACGTAATAGAAGGCCGCGTTGTCCAGGTCGTAGAGGTCGCCATAACCGGCCTTGAATTTGGCCAGGCGATAGGCCGCCGTGTCGGTGTCGTAGGTCACGCCGTCATAGGTCACGGGCGTGGGCAGCGCGTTGCCGGTGGCCGCTTCCTGCCACGTGCCATAGATGAAGTCGGTCATTTCCTGGAGCTTCGCCGGGTCGAAATAATCCTCCGGGTAGATGGATTCATATTCGTTGGTCCAGTTCTCATCAAATACGTTGGTATGGAATTTGGAGAGCTGCGAGTCGAAGTTCCGAACGTCCCAAATCTGGTCCCCCTCGACAAAGCCGAAGGTGTCGGGCGTGCCCTTGTCGTTGTTGAAGTTGAATTTTCCCATAAATTCGGGGCCGTCGCCGTAGTCCCAGAACACCACGCAGGGGAAGCCGTCCATGCCCTGGCGCACGGCCTTGTTTTTCACCTGGGGCGGGGTCAGCAGGCCCAGTGCCCTGGACAGGTCGTCGAACAGCTTGGCCAGCACGATGTTGTTGGCGCTCTCGGAGCTGGCGAAGTCCGCCTTCAGGGTGAAGGTGTCCACCATGATGCTGCCCGCCCGGATCGTGAAGCCCGCCACCAAATGGCCGTTCACGGTCGCGCCGTTCTTAAACGTGATTTTCAGGTTTTTCACGGCGTAATACTGGGAAGACGTGCCCTGGACGTTGACCTGGACGCCCTCAGCGGTCAGGTGGCGGGTGGTGTCGGTGGGCTCATCGTACACCATGGCCACGCTCTTTTTGTCGCCCTTGTATTGCGGGGATTCGGGGCCGGTCAGGATCACATACGGCAGGTCTTTCGGCAGCTTGCTGATGGTGATGCTGCCGTTCTCAAAGATGTCATTGCGCTGGTAAAGGCTCAACATCTCAAAGGCGTCCTGCCGGTCGGCGATGTAGTTGCCCAGCACCTCTTCGCCGGTCAGCCACCTGTCATAGACGCGGATGCAATACACATCAGCGCCGCACGCAGCGTCGCCGATGGTGATGCCCACCGGGTCCGCCTGCTGGAAGCTGTCGGTGCTGGAATACTGGGAAATGCCCTGATAGATGCCATCAATGTACAGATAGACGAGCCGGTTTTCGCTCTGAGGCTGCACCGCCAGGGTCAGGCGGGTGCGCCGGTCGGTGGTATACCGGCAGTTGACCTCTGCGCGGGCGCTCTTGAAAACCGCGTGGTCCGCGTAGATTTCAAAGCCGCGGTTGCCGCTCATGCAGCTGATGATCGGGGTCTCGTAGTCCAGCACGTTATGGCTCATAAACTCGATCTCGATGGTTTTGCCGCTGGCCCTGAAGTCGCGGCTGTACACCTTCGCCGGGATTTCCACCTTGCAGCCGCCCAGGGTGCGCAGGAAGGTCTGACCGTTGTCATCCCGCTGCCATCCGTCGCGGGTCCAGTTGAAGCCGTCGAAGGTCGCCGCGATCTTGCTGGCCCCGGTGCCGTACTCCCACACCGCGGGGTCGTTTTCGGAGTTGCTGCGCCCCTCCGCGTCCAGGTATAGGCTCAGCTGGTCGGTTACGGCTTCCGGGTGCACTTCGGATTCGGTCACGTCCAGGGCGATGGTCTTTGTGGTCTCGCCCGCCTTGATGGCGATGGCCAGGGCACCGGCGCGGCTCACCCGATAGGTGAAGGTCTGCGTTTCGCGGGTGGCCGTCAGGCTGGACACTTTCACGCCGTCCACCTCAATGGTCACCGCGGTTTCCAGGTTCATCGGATCATAGACGTTATAGTCGATGCTCAGGGTCTCATACTGCTGGACCGTCGTGCGGTCGAAGTTGGAGACGATGATCGGCGCGGTGCTCAGCGGGTCGATGGCGATAAACTCATAATACAGCACGTTGGATTTGACGCTCTGGCCATTGATTTCCGCCACAAACCACACGCGCAGCACGTGGGCCCCGTGGGCCTGCTGCGGGATCGTGTAGCTCTGCTGGTGGCCGTTGACGGACGTTTCCACCGTGCCGATCTCCACGCCGTCCATCTCGAAGTGCACCACCTTGCGGACGCTGCCGTTCGGGGTGTAGGGGAAGGGGAAGGCGCTCTTTTGCGGCTGCGTGTTGTCGAAGGTGCTGGAAATATACATCACCTTCAGGTCCACCGTGAAGCGGATCGACCTGTTTTTACCGTAAATGTCATAAACGGTAAAATCAAACATATTCGCGCCGCTCTTCAGGTAGGGGGCCACGTCGATGGTGTTCTCGCCCTGCGGGACCTCCAGCATGGCCTCCGCCTTGTCGTTCCGGCTGATGCGCAGGCTGCCGTTGCCGGTGGGCATGTCGTTCTCCAGGCTGGACCAAATGAACGTCACCGGGCAGGCCGGCACGTTGCCATCATCGTCCTGGGCCAGGGTCATCGACTGCCAGCCGCTGATGTTGGTCATGCTGATTTTGGAGTTGCTGCCGCTGTCTCCGCCGCCGCCTCCACCGCCGCCGCCGCGTCCGATGTTCTCGATCTCCATAATCACGCGGCCATCCTTGTCGGTGAAATACAGCGTGTTGGTGTCTTCATCCAGGAAGGCCCCGCCGAAGTAGCTGCCGCTCTCCAGGTTGTATTTCTGGAGCCCGGTCTTCAGCTCGTCGATGTCGGTGGCAAAGGTCGCGCTGTCGTTTTCCGCGTTCGCGGCCTTTTCCAGCGCCTGGACCGCCGTGGCGCTGGCCGCCTGGGCGATCTCCACCGCGCTGCCGGCGATCTGCTCGGCGTTGGTCTTCGCCTCCGCGATCTCGTCCAGCTTCGCCTGCTTCGCCTCTTCCATGGCGGCCTCAGCAGCCGCCACGTCGGCTTCCTGGACCTCGCCCATGGCCTGGGCGGCCTCTTCCACCGCGGCCAGCTGCGCGGCCTGGATGGCCTCAATGGCGGCCTCTTTGGTGTCGCCGATGTCGTCCATGGTGGCGGTGGCCGCTTCCTGGGCCTCTTCCTTCGCCGCTGCGATGGCGTCCAGGGCGTCGGTCTTCGCGGCCTCCGCCTCGCCGCTCAGGTTCTCCGCGGCCTGGTTGGCCGTGTTCGCGGCCTCCAGGGCGTCCGCCATCAGCGTGTTGGCCCGCGCCAGGTTGTCCGCGGTCTCTTTGACCCAGTTGGGCGGGGTCGTGGGCGTGCCGCTGGTGTCGCCCTCCAGGGCGGGCTCGATCCAGGTGCGGAACAGCTTGGATTTCTTCACCTTGTCGCCCTTCAGGGCCCGCACTTCAGCCCGGCCAGCGCCCGCGCAGGCGGTGTCCTGGGCCGTAATCGGCCAGGTAATCAGGCCATTGCTGACCGTGATGTCCGGCACGTACAGCTCGACCTCGCCGGGCCGCAGCGCCACCACGACAAAGGTGCACCCCTGAAGCTGCACCAGCCAGTCGTTACAGTCGATGCGCACGGTCTGCGTGTCGTTCTCGCCCTGGCGGCCCAGCTTCACCCGGTCCAGGTCATCCACGGCGATGATCTCATACTCTTCGTCGGGTTCCCGGTTCTCCAGGTCCAAAACCTCATTGTCTGCCATTGTCTTATCTCCCTTCATGCTTAATAGTCACCGCCGCCGACCGATTGCACAAACACCTGCGCGGTCAGGTTGGCTTCGATGCGTGTCAGTTTGTCCGGCACGATCTGGATTTCGTGCCATGCCCCCCGCTTAATCTTGCCGTTGTCATCCTTGGACAGGTAGCCGCTGACGTCAATCTCCCGGCTGTCGGTCTCGCTGGCCGGCACGTCTTCACCGTCCACGTTGATGGTCACCCTGCTGGCCCTGCCGCCCTCATAGATGCCATAGACAATATCGTGGGTGTGGTCCGGCAGCGTGATGTCGTGGGTGTGCGCCGGGATGTCCACCGTGTGGTTGTGCCCCGCGATCTTGACGTTGTGGGTGTGGGCGGGCAGCTCGATGTCAAAGGCCGGGATGCGTATACTGGAAATGTAGTGATAATGGTTCATCCCGTGGCTGTGCGCCGTGATGTCGTGGGTGTGGCTGCCGGCGTCGCCGGTGTTGTTTCGGTCGCTGCCGCTCTGCTTCGCGCCCGTGGTGTTGGGGCTCTTGGCGTCCGTGTAGGGGCTGGCGCTGTCAGTGCTGGGACTTCGGCTGTCGGTCCACGGATTGCTTGAATCGGACCAGCTGTATTCACTATTTACATAGTGCTGATGGCTGTCCACCTGATGATAGTGGCTGTTCGTGCCATGGCTATGGCTGTTCACCTGATGGCTATGGCTGTATGTCTCATGATAGTGGTCCATGCCATGGTGATGGCTGCCAGCGCTCTGAGTGGTCAGGCTTGTGCCGTCCGTGCTGCCCATATAATAGCTGTCGCCGGTGCCGTTCTTATAGGGCCCGCCCGTCCAGCCCAGCTCTGCGGTGCCGGACGGCACCACAATCCTTTCTGGCTGCGTGATGGTGGTATCGCCGCCGTACTCGCTTGTCAGCACCACCGTGTCGTGCACGGTCGTGGTCTGCGTGCTGCCGCCGCCGCTTGAGCTGGTTTTCGTGGTGCCTCCGCCAGCCGCTGCGCCGGTGGAGTAGGCCCGGAAGGACGCCAGCTGCCACGATAGCAGCATTTTGTTGATGCGCACCATCCCCGCGGGGATGTAAACGCGGAATTTCGCCGGGTGGCTTTCGTCCGCGTTATCGGCGAAGGGGATGGCGAACAGGTTGGTGGCCCCTTGGCTGTACAGCTCGCCGATGCCCACCCGGTCCGCCAGGGTGTTGATGCTGTCCGCTGCGTCCCTGGGCGTGTTGGCGATGGTGATTTCGATGTCGCCGGGGTCGCCGTTAATGTCGCGCTTGCTGATTTCCACGATCCTGGCGTCGAAGTCCACGCCATGTTCGCCGTCCATCACGTGCACCAGCTTGCCCGGCATGAAGTCGTCCCAGTTGTAGCCCGTCACCTTGTACAGGTCCAGGGCTTTGGCCGTATAGGTGATATAAGGGTTTTTGTACCCCTCCAGCACCTGCCGCGCCCTGGCCAGCAGCGTGGCCGCGTCCTGGATGCGGGTGTCGGTCCATACGCTGCATTTAATGCCCCACACGCTCGCCGTGCTGGCGTCGATATAGGGCACGCCCCCGTTGGCTTCTTTGATGTTCAGCTGGTTCACGCCCTCGCCATAGCCCAGCGGATAAAGCCGGGTTATCAGCGCCGAAGCGTCCATGCTCTTCGTGATGCTCACCAGGTTGCGCCCGTAGTGGATGCCGCAGCCGGGTGCGCTGTCGGCCCTCAGCAGGTTCACCGTCCAGGGCGTGGTGTCGGTGTCGAAGTCCCAGGTGTATTCATCCGTTAGGACCTCGCCCAGGCTCAGCAGCGCGGACAGTAACGAAACATTTTCAAAGTGATATTGGAATTGGTCGTTAAAGTCCACCCGGCCCAGTTGCCACCGCGTCACGGTCTGCCGGTCCAGGATGTACTGCATCACCTGCCGGGTATAGACCCCGGTGCCGCCCACTTCATGATAGCCAAAAAGCACATCATCCAGCAGCGTGGCCATCACGTGCTCCAGGTTGTAGGTCTTCACCCCCTGGAGCCCGCTTTCCTCGCCGGAAGGCATGGACACGATGCGATAAAGGCCGGTGTCCCGCGGACCGTCCGGCAGCTTTACCAGGTTGTGGGCTTGGCAGTATTCGTTGGCAGGGTCCCCGGACGGCAGCGAAAAGGCCCCCGTCCAAAGGTCGTTATGCTTCAGGTCATAGCCGATTTTGTCGGCATGGTCCAGGATGGCCAGCATGGTGCCATCCTGGCCGTACACGCTCAGATATTCCATTTTTCACCACCTCCCCCTTGCGCCTGCCGTCACACTCGCCCGGCGCGTGCCGCTGCCGCTGAAGCCCAGGCTCACCGTCACCCGGTTGCCGCCGTTGTTTAGGTAGGTCGGATTAAACCGCGTGGCATATTGCAGGGCGCTGGCGTTGCCGATGGTGGCCCCCGCGGGAGGCTCCATGTCGATTTCCAGCTTGCTGCCGGCTCCCAGGCTCATCCCCTCCAGGATGATGCCGCCGCACTCCACGCGGCTGATGGCCGCGCTGCCGGTGTTCTGCACGGTCAGCTTCAGGGGCGCGGGCTGGCCGGTCTCCACGCTTACCGGGATCGTCACGGCGCTGCCGGTGCTCTCCGCGCTGCCGGTGCTAACATCCACGTTGTAGGCGAAGGGCTGGACCGTGAAGCGGATCGGCAGCTCGCCCCCAAACCAGTTTCGGAGGCTCCATTTCGCCGCCGTGGACAGCTCCGCCAGGTAATAGACAGCCGGTTCATAATCGAAGATCAGCCGCTGCCGCCCAGCGGTCAGCCATGACGTGATGGCCCGCAGCAGCTCCTGGGCCTCCGCCTGCGTCCGGGGTTCTTCCGCGGGGTATAATGTGCCCTCCAGGAAAAACGTCTGCCACGCTTCGCCGGGCAGCAGCACCGTGCCGCTCATGCCGGCGATGTTATAGGTATTGCGCTTAATTTCCGGGATGGCGGTGTGCCCGTCCTTTTCGGCGTAGATCAGCCCCATGTCGTCGCGGCTGTGAACGCCTCCGAAGGAAAAACCAGTTTCCCGTAAAAGCACAGCATCACCTCCCACATAAAAAGGGCGGAACGCTTCCAAACGTTCCGCCCCCTTGTCGAATTATTACGGGTGCGGCAGCCGGTTCAGCCGCACTCTGGCCGGTGCCGGATTCGCCCCGGCGCGATCTGTCGGGCGGCCTGATGGCCTGCCCGCCTTCCGGCGATGCTTTATCAGGAGATAGACTGCCCGCGGGCTGGATGCCCAGAACGTTGCCGGGTCCAGCCCCACTTCCAGGGCTCCGCTGTACAGCCATAGCCACGGGAAGCTGCGGTCATCGTCCCGGCCTACTGAGGGTTTGCGCTGTCGCCCTCGCCCTCCGCCTCCGGCAGGGCCTCTTTGACCTTCTTCAGCAGCAGGTCCTTCACCGCGGGGATGCTTGTCAGCCGGAATTTTTCCGCAAACTCCGCCCAGGTCATCGACTCGGTGTGGTTTGCCCTTGCGCCGGACAGCAGCGCCCCATACAGCACCGCCATCACCGCGCCCAGCTTGCCCGCAGCCAAATGCAGCACGATGGTGGCAAAGTTCAGATTGCGGCCATATTGCAGCTCATAGACTTCCTCAGCCACCCGCATACACTCCAGGTCAAATGTCAGCGGATAGGTCTTTCCGTCCATCTCCAGGTGGTCGGTGGGTCGCGTGATGTCCGCGGCCCGGATCTCATTTTGCATTTTGTCCGTCATTTTTTACCGTCCTTCCAGCGGTCCATGAACGCGATCCACGCCGGGCGTCCCGCTTTTTTGCAGGCTGCCCGGCATTTTTGCATCATGGTCAGGCGTCCTCTTCCTCATAGACCTGCTCAAACCAGCCGGCTTCCACGGTCTCCATCACGTCGGCGTCGGCGGTGGCAGCGATGGCGGCCAGCTTGTCGTCGTATTCACGGCGCACAAACGTGCCCTCAATGGTCGGGTGCTGGTAGGTCATGCCGTCGCTGTCGGTGTGGCCGGTCTGGGACAGCTCGGAGAATTTGCCCTTGTACAGGACCCACAATTCCTTTGTGCCGTCGTCCAGGGTCAGGGCGAAGGCGATGGCCACGTTGGGCGCGATCTGGCCGCCCTTGATAATCTGCACGCCATTCTTATCAGTATAGCGGCCCAGCACCTTTTTCCGCATGGCGTAGGGGATTTTATCCAGGTTCAGGCTCACCGTGTAGCTGTCCACGCGCCTTTCGTTGCGGGTGGCCACATTGCTGGCGTAGACCTTGCCCTCCTTATAGTTGGGCGTGATGGTCGCCTCGATGGTCTTGCCCATGACCTCAAACGGGTCATAGGTCGGGCGGGTCTTGGGACCGTCCGGGGTGGCCATGATGGCGACCATGATGTCCAGAATACCATAAAAATAACCTTCGCTGTAAACCTTGTTACCGCTGTTGTTATTCGCCATTGTCGTTATCCTCCCTCTTCATGTTCTCAGGTGTCTGCCACCAGACGCAGGTGGTGGCAATGTGGTGGATGCCAGTGTCCTGTTCGTAGTCGTCCGGCCCCCACCCATAGACGCGCACGCCGGCAGCCTTCAGCAGCTCAATGGCCATCATGAAGGCGACCCGGTGGTCGTCATCCTCTGAGTGCGTCCAGGCGTGAAGCTGTACCATGTGCCGCACCCGCTGCGTCTCGCCGGAAGCCATCAGGCCGTCCGCCGCGATCTCGTTAAACGTCACCCAGGTTTGGGCCTGGGCGTTGCCGGGCGGTTGGCTCACCGGCACCGGCAGGTCCTTCAGCACTTCATAAAAAAATTGCTGGACCTTGTCGTCGGTCATCAGCTCAGCCATGGCCCTGCGCCTCCCCAAAGGTCTTTTGCATCGCCTCCACCACCTCATCGGCAGCGTGTTCGATGGTCGGATTAAACCAGGGCTGCGGGCTCATATTGCTGCGCCCATATTCCAGGATGTTGCCGATCTTCGCCAGCGGCTCGCCGTGGTCCTTTCCCACCGGCTCCACCTTGGAGTGGTAGCCGTCCGCCGCGTTATAGTCCGGCTTTCCCGCCTTGATGCTGTTTCGCAGCGCCCCCGGCTTGATGTCTCGCCGGCTGCCGGTGTAGACCGGGGCGGCTTCCTTCAGCCGCCTGGCCAGCACGTCGCCCCCGGCCTTGACGGCCATCATGCAGGCTTCATCCGTGCCCTTAATCAGGCCGTCGAATTTTTCCAGCTCTGCCGCGATCCCGCCTGTCGTAAACGCGCCCATTACTTGCTCGCCTCCCCTGTCACCACCCGGCACTTCAATCGCATAAAATCCCGCATTTCGCCCAGGTGGTTGACCTCCAGGATGTTGTACTCTTTCCCGCGATGGACCACGCGCCAGGCAGCTTCCACGTCATCGCGCCAGCGGATCGTAAAGGTCACTATGTCTTCAGCGTGGAAGGCTTGCGCCTGGTAAAATTCCCGCCCGGACACGTCGGCCTTCCCGGCTTTCACCCTGGCCACGTCTGCCCAGCCGGTGATGTTTCGGCCCTTCGCGTTGGTGTGCGTGTCAGGCTTCCGCAGCGTGATGGTCTGGCGAAGGTCGCCCGCTTTAATGCTCATTCGCCATCACCATCCGTATAACGCAGCTGGTGGACGCTGGAAATGATATAGACCGGGATGGCCGCCTGGGCTTCCGCGTTACCGCGATTGTCATACATCCAGGCCGCCAGGTTCGCCACCCAAAACGGGTAAAGGTTGCCGGGGGTGTCTTCGGGCACGCCGGCATTTTTATACCACTCCACGGCAGCGGTCCGGCACGCCTCCAGCACTTCTCGGTCGTCTTCGACATCGGCCCCGGCCATGCGGGCCACATATTCCAAAGCCACCATGCTCTTCACCGCCTTTACTTCTTAGGCATGATCGGGATGCCCAGGGCGTCCGCGGTGCCCAGCTGCGCGGCCATGAAGTCATCAAACAGGCGGGCGATCCCGTCCCGGTCTTCGTCGCTCAGCTCGACGTTCTCAAACACGTCAACGGAAAAATTCATAGCCCTGCCGGGGCGGATGGAGCAGGTGGCGCTGGCCACCTGCCTGCGCTCGCCGTTCACCACGGCCATGGCGTTGCAGGTGGTCTGGCGGGTTTCCATTCCCTCAATTATCATAGCTTTACCCCCTTAAAAGCGTCAGCGCTGACGCTTTTGGCCAGCGCTGACCTCTGTGCTATCACTCGTCCACGGGCAGGCTCTTGCGGATCATGGCCTTTTCATCGAAGACCGTCACGCCCAGGCGGGCGATGCCGCGCAGTTCGGTGGAATCGGTGCGCCAGGCGTCGCCGCCGATGTCGGTGCTGGCCAGCTCGAAGTTGCCCACCCGGAACAGGGTGGCAAACTGCTTGCCGTCACCGATAAAGAGGTCCGCAGCCGTCGTCTCCGACGCGCCGCTGCCGCTGGTGACGTTCGCCAGGGTGGCGTCACTAACCGCGGCCACGGAGCGGCCCTTGATGCGGTTCACGGTCGCGTTGGTGGGATCGGGCTGGAGCAGCGGGCGCTTGTTGTCGTCCAGCAGGTTATCCAGCACATCGAAGCCGCTCTGGTTGGTGATGATGGTGGCGATGGCGCTGATGGCCGGGTCCAGCTCCACGTTCAGGGCGTGCTTGATGCCCTTCAGGGGATCGGTGCCGATGCCGGTGGCTTCCAGCTCCCGCAGCGCAGCGATCAGCAGGTTGTTTTCGGTGATTACCAGCTTTTTCGCAAACCAGCGGGACAGGTAGGCGAACAGGTTGGCCACGTTGTCGGTGGCCAGCTCATTGGACACAGGCAGGTAAAGCGCCTTTTTGCTGGTGCTGTAGGGCACCTTCGCAAACTTCGGCTGCTCGCCGTTCTGGATGCGGCCCATCTCATCGACATCCAGCAGGCCCTGCGTGGGGGCGGTGTCGGTCACGCGCCAGCCGGTGGGGGCGGTGACGTTTTCCTGACTGAAATACTGGGCCAGGGGATTCAGGGTCCGCACCTGTTCAATGATCTGGTGCTGGATGTCTTCCGGCACCAGGAAGCCGCCGTCGCTGCCCACGGGCGTGCCGCCGCCCTCAGTCAGCGCGTCGTAAAGAATGCGGACGTTCTCATCGCCGCGGCCCTTCTTGCGGGTGATGCCATTCTGGATGGCATAGGCGAAGGCCCTGGCGTATTCATTGGAGCGCAGGATCTCACCCTGGCGATCAGTGAAGAGAACGGCGCTGCCGGTGCCGGTGATGCCCTCGGACATCTGGCCGGCCTGGGTGCGCTCTTCCGCGTTGACCTCATCCTGCATCAGGCGCACGCGGGCGCTCAGGCGCTGGGTCTCGGCCATGGCCGCGTCGATCTGCTGGGCGGTGGCGTTGGGATCGTCCACCAGGGCCCGGTTCTGGATGCGCTGGGTGTCCAGTTCGTTCTGGGCGTTGCGCAGGTCTTCCCTCATCTGGGTGATGTTCTTTTTCTTTTTCATGCTCTTACCCTCCCTTAAATCGTTACAGTGTCAGCAGCTGGAGCTTCCGGCGCTGCACATCGTCGGTGTTGTCTTCCGGCTGCCGTTCGGTGTTGTCCGCGGGCTTGCCGTGGCGGTTCAGCAGGTCCCGCAGGGTGTTATGGTTGGCGCTGGCGGCCACCTCTTCAAACCGCAGCTGCCGGCGCAGGGCCATCGTCTGCCTGCGCGGGCTCCAGGCCACCGCGGGGATGCGCCGCACCATGGCCGTGCGGAGATCCTTTTCCCGCTCGTCGTCGTCCTCGTCGGGGTCGTCCTCGTCGCCGTCGTCGTCGCCATCCTCGTCGGGGTCGTCCTCGTCGGGATCGGCGGCCACGGCCTTCTTCTCTTCCTCTTCCTCGTCGGGGTCGTCGTCCTCGTCGTCCTCGTCGGGGTCGGCTGCCGTGGCGGCCCTGGCCATGATGCTGTCCACAAAGCCCAGCTCCAGGGCGGTGCGGGCGCTCATCCAGGTCTCGTCTTCCATCATCTGGGCCAGCTTGCTGGTGCGCAGGCCGGTCTTAATGTGATAGGCTTCCCGGATGCCCTTGTCGATCTCTTCCAGCACGTCGGCTTCGTGCCGCATATCGTTCTTATTGCCGGCAGCGAAGGCCCAGGCGTTATGAATCATCATGTAGGCGGTGGGCGCGATCTGCACGTCGGTGCCCGCCATGGCGATCACGGACGCAGCGCTTGCCGCGATGCCCTCGATCTTGACGGTAACATTGCCCCGGTGCTCCATCAGCATGGTGTAAATCTGGGACCCGGCGAACACATCCCCGCCAGGGCTGTTGATATAAACCACGATGTCGCCGGGGTGGGCCTCCAGCTCTTCCCGGAACATGGCCGGGGTCACTTCATCGCCCCACCAGCTTTCCGATGCGATCACGCCATCCAGGCGCAGCACGGCAGGCTCGCCGGCAGGCGTTTCGTCATAGTCCCAAAACCGGGCGGGGTTTCTGTTTTTGTGCATGGTCTTCACTCCCTTTTTGTTTCTATGGTCCCTTTGATGGCCTCGCTGAGCGGCACCAGGTCGCGGCTGATTAGCAGCGTATCGCCCGCGGGATCATCGGGCAGGTGGTCCTGTCGGCGCACTTCGTTCGGCTTTAGCCAGCCGGATCGGATGGCCATCTGGTTGCGGTTGGCCATCGTCTGTGTGTCGGTGCGCCATAGGTTCACCAGGTCGAAGCGGAAGGAATACCCCTGTTTAATCATGTCCCAGGTCAGCAGCTTGCCGTTTAATTCCTCTTCCCATTGCTCAATGATCGGGTTTATGGTCATCTGGAGATATTCCAGCATCGACTGTTCTGCCGTGGCGTATGATGTATCTGAGTAGTCGCCCAGCATATGGGGCGGGATGTTATACACCGTCGCCACGCGGTTCCGGGTCACGCGCTCCACGTTCAGGACGTTGGCGTCCACCGGCTTTTGCTCCATGGTGGTGGCCGTGATGCCGCCCTCCAGGACGATCACCTTGCCGCCGCTCTCTGCGTAGGTGTCCAAAAACTGCTTAATCAGCGCTTTCTTTTTTCCCTCGCTCAGGGCGGTGCTGGGCACGTTCAGCACCACGGCGTTGCTGACCCCCTCCAGCTGCTTGACGCTGAAGTGCTTCATGTCGGCGTCATAGTCCAGCGTCCCGCGCAGCACATCAATGGGGCGGATGCCCCGTTCGCCGTTGGCGCTCATATGCTTCAGCACGATCATGCTGGAGTGATGCACCCAGCCGACCTTGCCGTCGTCGAAGGCCACCCGATACCACATTTCCCGCGTGTCCATGTCCCGGTAGGGCTGCACCCTGATGGGGTCGATCACGTCCAGGCGCACCGTGCGCCCGTCCAGGTCCGGCACCATCAGGGCGTAGGCGTTGCCCTCATTGTTGCGGTTTGCCTCCATCGTCTGCCTGAAGGTGAAGGCCGTCATGCACGGGCTGGGCCGGTAGGCGATCAGGTACTCCAGCGGGTGGTCCTTCATGACTTCACGATCACGATATAAGTGGATCGGCAGGCTGGCGATGGTGTTGGCGATCCTGGACACGGCTGCGTAGATGGCCTCGCTGTTGGTCATCGTGCGGTCGGCCCGTGTCTTCCATACGCTGCGCACGTCACGGGTGGACACGTTGCCGGGCTCATCCCGTGCCCTGGCCAGCCGCCTGGCCTGGCGGTGCGCTTTAATGGTGCTCAAAATCCCCATGTGCTTCCCTCCCCATAAATGCCAAAAGCGCCGGGCTCATCGCCTCAGCTCTGACAGGTCGTAAACCGCTATATCTCCGATGTCGTCGTCGCTCACCTGATAGGTCGGCATATTGCGCGTGGCCACACACCAGGCGTCAATCAGGGCAGCGAAGCCGTCAATTTTGCGGTAGCGGTTTTGTTTCGTGGGCATCCAGTTTTCCTTTTCCTTGTCCTGGTAATTGTTCCTTAGTCGGACATTGTGCATATACCAGCGGAGCATCGGGTCGTCATTGGTCACGATCTTGCCGTCCATCATGGCTTCCCTGAAGCTCTTCATTGGATCGTTTAGCGTCAGCGGCCCTTGTCGGACGATCTCCGTGGCGAAGCCCTCAGCCTCCAGGGCCCGGTTCAGCCAGACCGCGTTGGCCGGATCATAGCCGATGTTCAGCACTTCATAAATGCCGGACCCTCCGCCCATCTGCTTAAACCACTTGAAGACCTCATCCTGCGGCACATACTCGCCGTCGCATATGGTCAGCAGGCCCAGCATGGCGAAGTGGTTATAATCTATCTTTTCGTTATCCAGCTCCACTTTGCGCCGGGTGGTCCAGCTGTGATGCAGCACAAACCAGCGCCCGTCATCCAGCGGGAACAGCAGCACCGCCGCCGTGAAGTCTTCACGGCTGGACAGGTCATAGCCGCCATAGCAGGCCCGGCCCCGCAGCTGCTCCATGTCGATCCTGTCGCGGTTGCGGTTTAGCAGCTCCATCGGTAAATAGGCCGCCTCGCTGCTGTCCACCGTGACGCATAGGTTTTTCGTGATGAAGTTGGCCCGCTGCTGAGGGATCAGCCTCATTCGCTGCCATTCGCGCTCCATCTCTTTCAGGTCCAGCAGCACGCCCAGCGCCGGGTTGGCCTTCATCCATAGGCTGCTATCCTCCACGTCGTCGCCGGGGTCCAGCTCACAGATAAACGCAAACATGCGGTCGGCCACTTCCTGGGCCAGTATGCCCTCTTCCAGGGCGTCGGAGAACAGGGCATAAAACTGAGACAGCACGCCGTCCAGCACGTTGCCCATGGTCGTGATGTAAATGGTCAGGGGTTGGTCGCGCTTCAGCATACCCTGGCGCACCACGTCCACCAGCTTATAACCTGCCTGCGTAAATTCGTGTATTTCATCGAACACGGCCAGGTAGGGGTTCAGCCCGTCCAGGTTGCTGGAATCGCTGGCCCTGGCCTTAATGGTCGCGTTGGCTGCCTCGTAGAAAATGCCCTCGCGGGTCAGCCGGAAGCGGCTGCGCAGGGCCGGCGCGGCTTTTATTTGCTTGTATGCCTCTTCATAACAGATTTTAGCCTGGTCTTTTGCGTTGGCCAGCAGAAAGATGTCCGCGCCACGCTCGCCGTCCTTGCAGGCCATATATGTGACATTGCCGGCGATCAGCGTGGTTTTGCCGTTGCCGCGGCCCTCCACGATCAGGGCTTCACGGAAGCGCCGGAGCCCGGTTTCCCGTGATACCCACCCATACATATTTCCCTCGACGAAACATTGCCAGGGCATTAACTTCATGCCGTCATAGTTGCCCTTTGTTGGCCGAAGGAAGCGCTCCATAAAACGGGAAGGCCGCGCCGCCTTGTATTCGTCAAATATCCATGGATAGGCCGGATCATGCCGGGA
>Ga0326511_10000812_pt1 | contig 27043 bp, 47 predicted proteins | sample 0_2496_0518_D_FD_203701 | JGI IMG/M metagenome (GOLD analysis project Ga0326511, IMG submission 203701) | Bovine rumen microbial communities from UC Davis, California, United States - 0_2496_0518 | ecosystem: Host-associated > Mammals > Digestive system > Stomach > Rumen | place: USA...
GTCTCCCGTAGTGTTTATACATTTTGCGGATAGGGGGAGTCCGGCAAGGGAATTATTTTTCCAAAGTTATCCACAACAAAACGCTTCTTGTTCTTTCGCTGATAATGCAAACGATCCTCTGTGTGCTCCCTGTTGTGGTGATCCATACAGAGAAGTTCTAGGTTGTTATAGCTCAATGCGATCTCTGGAATGATTATATTGTCAGGAGTCAGATGTATCTTGTGATGAACAATGACTCCGGGATTGTATAATCCTTCGGCAAGACAACGCTCACATAATCCACCGACATACTTAATGTATCCTGCTCGGCAATTCTCCCAAGCCTGTGAATTGTAGAATGCCTTTGCATATTCCTTTGCCATGATATTCACCAACACAATAGGCACCCACTACAACTGTAATGAGTGCCTTTGGTTTGAAAGGAGAATTTCTATTTCCTGTGTTATTCATTTCATTTACCCGGTACCATATTAACATAAGATATATGTCCAAGTCTTAAGAAAAGTTAAGATGTTGAGACAATTCTTTCAAAGCTTCTCCGTGAAGGTTGCAAGTGTAATTGTATACATATCCCATCTCAATACTTATCTGTTCAAATGATTTATATTCTGCATAATGCTTGAATAATACATCTCTGTAAGTACCATTGTGTAGTGATTCGATACTGTTTATCCTGTCATCAATCTCAACACTTATTTCTGCAATTTGTCTGTCCAGAGATTCAATGCGGTCTGATAGCTTAACCATTGCTTCTTCTAGTTTGTTCTTTGGTGTGGATTGCACTCGATCAGCATCATAATTGATTGCTCCAAATGATACATCAAGATGTAAATTCTTTCTGCGTTCTTTCAATCGCTCAAGCTGCCGATTCTTGTATTTAATCTCTGATAGATATTCCTTGGCTGTCATTCCTGCTCCTTTCCTGCCTTATTCATCAACTGTAAAGCCTTAATTGCCATTTGCTTAACCTCAAAACAATGGGATTGTGTCATACATTCTCCGTCCTTGTTTTCGGGGCAATCGCCACAATCATCTAATAAATAGGCTATGGCAAAATCTGTTGTTACTTCGGTCATTCCTGCTCCTTCCTGTACTTGTCGATAATATCAAGTGCCTTTTTTAACCCTACGCTGATTCCGCAATCAATATCATCTTGTGTGTATTTGCTATCCTTTTCAGCGTTCGATAAGTCCTTGGCTATGTCTGTTCTTATCTTGTTAAGCACATCACCGACCTCGTTTTCATCCTGTACGGCAACCATTATCTGTTTGTATGCTTCGTTGCTTATTTGGTCTGTCATATTCAGACCGCCTATAACATCTGCTTCGTGCTTGGTCATTCCTTATCCTCACTTTTCTGTGGCTCATACGGTTTCGGTAAAGGCATCCATGCTACTACCTCATCAGCAATAGGTTTCATTTGATATATCTGTTCCCAATACTCACTATGTGTATATCTTGCCACTAACATATCTCCATATTCATTCTGCACAAGATAATACTTTGCAACATTCCCGACATATTCACCTGCTTTTGGCAACCTCTCACTCACAGGAATCCATTCGCTCATACTTCCTCACTTTCCATCTTCGCACCGCAATTAGGACAATAGGCACTTTTATAATGATTAGGTGAATGACATTTAGAACAAGATATGGGTTGATAATAGTGCCGTTTGCAACCTTTCCAATCTTTTCCTTCAACCTTTTCAGAAATCCATTCACCATGCTCTAAATGCGGATTGACGGGTGATAATTGTCTTATGTCTGACATTCTCACGGCATATACTGTATCTCCGTTTATATCTGTCATTAACTCTTTACATTCTTCCACATCTTCACGGCTTATCAAATCACCGCTTGGCTCTTGCTCTAATGCCTTGATTGCCCATTGTAGACTTTTATATGCTTCTGTTGTAACCGTCCAACCATCACACCCTATTGTTTCAAGATTTTCAATATGTTCTTCCCTAGTCATTCGCACACCTACCTTAATATCAAATAGACTATCCATGCTATCACCAAACAACCCAACAATATTTCAATTAACCCATATCCTTTATTATTCATTCGCTTTCTCCTTCCATTTCAATCAATAAATCTCCATCTGCGGTCATATAATCGAATATGTTGACCTGTCCTTCTAATTGGCTGCCATTCGGATTAAGGTACCAATGCTTTGGATCTCTCCAAGGTATGTCCAGATAATCAAGCACCTTACCCCATCCATAAAATGTGCCATCTTCAGCTTCAACGCATCTTGTCATCCAAAACTCCCATTCTGACGGACTGCGGAAGTAAAGCCTGTCAAATTTGTGCGGTCTATCCTCTAATTGGATTCCGAAGCCACACATTGAACATCCTGTCCTCTGTTCGCCTGTGGTTGAATATTCATAATCACCAAACTCGTTCTTTTCTTTACTGATTTTGACCTTTCCATAGATGTCAGGGATATGTACTCCGAGATCCACGGCAAGATGTACCACATCTGAATGAAAGTAGAATGCGAACGGACAACTACGCGCTGTGGTCTTGCCGAAGTAATTGCAGCCATTTTCTTCAAGTGCATCTGCCCTCTGTCCGCCTTCTGAAGCCATAAGCCCAAGGAACGGAACGCTGTTATGCTCTTTTGCCCAATTATCGCAAGGAGCTTCTTTCAAGTAGTAACAACATTTGTGTGATACCTTGAAATCGGGCTTTCCGTATCCAAGAGCGGCACCTTCTGCGTCAAGTCCACCAAATAACTTGAGATATGTCATCGGCAACTTCATCTTGCTGTCTGTCGCATAATGTCCTTGCGCTCCGCATTCGCCTGTGATGATCGCATGGCGAACTGTCTTATTCTTTTCTGTTGGATGAGCCAATGTGTCAATTTTGTTGGCAATCTTCTTTGACAGAACAGGGAATCCTTCTTCCTGCAAGATATTGACCTTTGACTTTAACGGCTTAACCACAATACAGCCCATTTCCTTATGTACTTCTTGAATGGATTTATCTTCAAGTGTCGAAGCTGATACGAATGGCACTCGGTCCGCATCATATCCCATGCTTCTAATCAGATGACCAAGCACAATGCTGTCCAGACCACCAACCGACACATGGCAATTCAGCCCTCTTCTATCACACTCATCAATGAATGTCCTGATTCGGTCTTTTGACATTCTGACCTTGATGGAATACGGTACACACTGCTTCATTAACATCTCTTGATGTTTTTCCTGCTTATGCTTTTTATATTCCTCTATGCTTGCAAAATCGCTCATTTCCCTTCTCCCTTCAGCCACTCCGCAAACTGCTTAACCATAATGCACTTCAGCGCATATTCAGGAAGCAATCTGTGAGTCTTGGCATATTTGTCTGTATATTCCTTGAATCGTTCATTCGTGTTGTATAGTTCGTCAAGTTCTGTTGGTGTCATGGTTTTCTCCCTTCCGCAAAATGCAAATCATGTAACAGGCCATGTGCAGCGTCACAAATCTTGAACACAAATGTCTTGTAGTATTCTGGCTTATCATCAGCTAGTGCCAAGATATTATGGATTTCTGCGTTGACCTTATCCCAATCCGACTCATCATTGGAGCCGATCATGGGCAGATATTTCTTCAGATACTTCCAAACTTCGCTTATAATCTTGTATATCTCCTTATCCATGCTATCTCCTTAAAACGGTATCTCATCAGGTGCTTCATCCTGCTCGACAAACTTATTATTCTCGAAGTAATTCCAATCAAACGCATTCTCATTGTCGGATATTCGCTTGCTATCATCCGAGAAGTACAGTGTGAAATCTCCAAGCCTTCCAGATAGTCTGTTCTTTGTGATTTTGAGTATTCTGATATCTTCTCCTCGTTTGGTGTCCTTGTCATAGCTCATGACCACATCAACTCTGTTGGTTATGTCTGCGGAGCCTGACACATCATCATTATCAAACTCTGCTTTGCTTTTTCTCGGATGCGCCACCAACAGGATGACCATCTCATAAGCCTTGGCAATCTTGGCAAGTTTTCCAACAAACTCACTCTGCTTCCGATAAAGCACTTCATTAGTGTTCGCTTCGATTGCGGTCATCAGATTATCCAACACCGCAAACTTGATATCCTTCTTGACAATGGTATCTGTCAGAACTGTCAGCAAATCATCCATTTCTTCACAATCCACTATCTCGCTGTTATAGATAAACAACCGCCCTCTGTACCAATCTTCACATTCTTTAATCTGTGAATTAGTCAGACCACTGTGACCATATATCTGTCCATCAATCCAACTCTTAACCCAATAATTCGGAAGTTCCCCGGAATACATGAAGCAATTATAATTCTGGTCAAGGGCCGAACAGATCAATTGACTCGCAAATGTGCTTTTACCATTTCCACGCTTCCCGGTAAGAAGGATCACTTGGCCCATCATCATACCGCCTTTCAGGATCCTGTCCACATCCGATAAGCAAGTCTTAACTTTTGGCTTGTCATCCAGATTGACATATTCCACATCTGCCATGTCTTTGACCTGCGTACTTAATACGGCCTGTGCATTGTTTATGGCATCTGCGACCGCTTGCTTACCTTTGGTATTAAGCAGCTCATTGGCATCCTTGCATCCTTGATAATCTTCCTTGCGTACGATTCGGATGTTCATTGATTTGCGGAATCTGTTGCTTATCATCTCTGATAAGGTAATCATGTTATTCTCACAATCACCGAACACAACAATCTCCTTGAAGTTCTGAATCATCCAATCATAGCAATGCGGAATCCAAGTTGTGCCCTTTGCTCCTGTCGGAACAGACACGGCATTATCAAATCCAACCTCTGCCACCGACAAACTATCAATCTGGCCCTCTGTGATTATCAGCGTCTTGTTGTCGAGATTGCACTGTGTCATTCCGAACAGAATTGGCATACAATCCGCTTCACACCATTCCTTACTCCCAGAATCGCCCTTCTGATAGGTCATATTTCTGTACTTGATGAACTTCAACTCGCCTTTGTCATCCTTAAACGGAAACACAAGCACATTGTCATCATTCTTCCGAGTAGTGATTTCATACTTCTGACATATCTGTTCTGATATCCCTCTGCTCTTCAGATATCTGATTGCAGGATCTGTTGATTCCTTATGGCTGTCCTTAAACTTCTTAAACCGATTATCGTAATAGTTCCGATTGATATATCTGTCCACATCTTCCGACAATTGGAAGTTGAAATCTTTGGACAATGTAATCATGTTCCCATGAACACCGCATGAAGCTCTGAAGCAATTGAACAACCCTGTTTTGAGATTGATTGAGAATGTTTCTTTGTCCTTTGTCCTGCTCTTACAGTACGGACAGTATTGAAAAGTGACCTCATCACCTTTGACCTTGTATCTTATCCCGGTAAACTCTGCGAAGCGGATGATATCTTCTCTTGTAGGCTGATAATATTCATTCCTTATCCCTGTCATCTTCCAACTCCTCAAACCAATCGTAATCAGGATCAACTTCTGCGGCAGCAGACTCTTCTTTCTTTACTTCTTTATCATTCTTTATATATTCTTGTTTATGTACCCCTTGTAGTTCCTTTGTGGTATCCTCACTAGTATCCTTACTAGTATCTTTACTGTTACCTTTGGTAGTACCCACATCTTGAAATTTCCCATAGTTTACAATGGTTATGATAGTATACTTGGTGGTACTATTCCGTTTAATCATTCCGTCCTGCTCTAGTGCCTTAATGAATGCGTAAGTCTTTTTCCTTGTCCATCCCCACTTCTTGGCGAGCTTATATATACTTGTAAGAGTCTGACCTCTTCGGATAGTCATTACTTCATTATTAACAAGGACCTTGCGACTCTCATGATTAACCAGAAGCAAAAGATCTATCCATGCAAATGCGTATTCGTGATTTTGCCATATCCAATGTTCTGTTATCTGTCGATTGACCTTTATCCAACCCTTATCCATATACTCCACGCTCCAATCGTTCCTTCAGTTCTCTGTATAGAATCTCCCTGATTAACTTGCCGGATATCTCATGCTGACAGAAGATAACATGGGTGTTATACCTAGCCATCCAAGCGGTCACGGAAGCAAGATATGCTTGTGCATTGTACTTGGTCTTATATCTTCCGTGTATCAGCTTCTCATAATTGCCATCCTCAATCAGAAGATATGAAGATGCTCCTGCTTCCTTGATGCGCTCAAACTCTCGAACAAACCTGTCACGGCTCTGGCAGAAACATTGGCTCAACTCTTCCAAGTTCATCTTGCGTTCTATAATTGCATGACCGTCAACAGACTCCTCATCCGTGAATAGTGATTGACCATTCGGAAGTATAAAATTGTAGGTATAATCGCCATAATTCAGCTTCTGTCGCTTGTATGGACATCCCAGAGAAGCAAGCCTTTGTTCTGATCGTTTAGATGGCTGCTCTCTGGTATCCACCAATACCGACATTGAATCAAGACAATTCTGAATGTCGAAGTTATCCATATTAGAAAGGTATCTCTTCTTCTACACCGTCAGGAACATTGACGAAAGAATTATCAACAGGAGCGGAAGCCTTGGCACCTGTGTATCCGTTTCTCTTCTTGATGTCAGGAATCTTCACATCAGGCTTCTTGGCATTCTCGACCGACATAGGATATCTGACTTCGGTATATGTGACCTCTTTGCCCTCGATCACATTGCCTGTGAGTGCGAACATCAGACCGATTGACAGGCCCTTCCACTTACTCTCATCCCAATCCCACTTGTACTTGCTGTTGGAATCTTCCAGAGCATTAGTCCACTTGGCGAAGCTGTTCTTTGTCCATTCATCCTTCTCTGATCCGTCATCCTTGGGAACATAGATGGAAGTCTTGCCCTTCCACTTCTTATCTTCCTGCGTGTTTTCCTCATACTGCTTTTTGAAGAATCCCTTATACTCTCCCTCTGCAATATCAAACTGAAGATCTATGCGGTCAGAATTGCCATTCTCTCCCGGCACATACTTCACATTCATGATCTTGGCAACATAAGCCCCGGCAGGTAACTTTGCACCACCTGCCAATCTTGCGTTCTTCGCTGCGTCTGCGTATCCATTAAACTGCTTCATTTTTCTTATTCTCCTCTCTGTGTGTGTTCTTCTAATAACTTGTTGATAGTGAGTGCTGATGCAATTCCTGCATTCACACTTGCAAGCTCATTAGGATCCGTGATACCCATGCAACCTTCAGCCAAATGGCTGTCTACTAATTCATCATGGAAATCACAAAACATATTGAGTATTCTTGTATCATCTTGTGTCATATTCACCTCACTTCATTCCGTAATACTTGCGGATGGTTACATCAACTGCCTTCAAATCATTAGGGATCTCAAGCTCGAACATATCCTCTGGACTCTTGGCAGTGCTCTGATTGTTAGCCTGTGTATAGAATTTGTGATCCTGACAGTACAGAACAATGTCAAAACATCCCTCAATCGTGAGCTTCTCATCAAGCATCTTGCCAATAGTCTTGACCTTTTCTCTGCCATCTGTATCGAGTTCTGAATGATGCAGGAAGTACACAATCTTGTCATCATCTTCCATCTCATTGATGCCGTGTATCAGATTTCTGAAGTTAGCAGCCATGCCAGTGAACTTGTCATATCCCTTCTCTCCTGCTCTGTCGAAAAGCTCATTCACTAACAGATACTGCGAATCATCAATCACGATTGACTTGGCCTTGCTCTTGCCTATGATCTGTTGTATCCATGAGTACTTGGCTGCATTGATAGCAGCATAATCATTCAGACCTTCTACACCGATAAAACTCGGCACCTTAACTGTCTTGATGTCAGACTTGAAAGGTAATCTGCCCTTCTCTACGGAAATAACTCCGACCTCTTCCGGCTTAAAGTTCTTGATTGAATAAGTCTTGCCGGATCCACTTCTTCCAATCACTAATACAGGTAATGCCATAATCTACTCCTTTCTATTCTTCATTTACCTTCTTGACCAATAGAACAACACCGTTGTCGATCTCTTCGGCTGCCACGCTTGCCCTGTCCTTGTCATCCTCATAGTTGCCGTAGTACCACAATTCCCCTGTGCCTTCGCTCCGTCTTACTACTATGTAGCCGGGATTGAGGATTGGTGGAAGATTGTGCACTTTAACGCTCACATCAATAACTCTGCTTATCATCTCTTCTCCCTTCTAATCCAAATTGCACGCTTCACGCATCTCATCATTGGTCATCACTTCAGCGCAATCGGAACAGTACCACCGATTCTTCATATAGATGACAGGATCCTCGTTCATGAGACTCATACCGCATATCTCGCAAGTCGGAAACAATGCCATATGCGCTTCCAATGCGTCCTGATATGCCTTCTCGTCTCTTTCAGGATTGTTTGTATAGGTCATATCCGTCATCTCCCTTCATTGCGATATAGGTAAACTGCAACCCCTTGACATTCATGGAATAATGCACCGCAGGAATATCTTCGTTGCGCTTGTCGAGAATGGTCATCTCTGTGATGCCGTAGATGCTCCGTATCTCGTCAAAGACATACATATCCTTCAGGAGTACGTGCGTATCAGCTTTTCCGATAATGGTGAAGTTTGCATACTGTCTCGCTGCGCTCATCTGGTCATTGAGGAATACCAATCTCTCGACCGAGTCCGATATATTCATTCTTATCGCCTTATCCATCATCACTTTGCTCCCTTCCATACCATCCACACATTGACATCCTGCGACAGACTCTCTCTGCCCTCGACCTTGTTGCCCTTCTTAACTCCTGCTATGCAGTGCAGATCGGAAGCCTTGACCTTGAAGTGTCTGTTCGCAATGGTCTGTGCTCTGAATGCGTCACTTGCGTTGGTGATAGGCACGATCACGATCGTCTTGCCTGTCTCATCATTAGTTGCTATCCAATAATCCCTTGTCTTATTCATTTGTTCTTCCTTCCCGGATATGCTATAATATCCTTAATTTCATATTTGTTTGTTTTTGAGGGTGTGACTAATTGTGGTAGTCATGCCCTCGGTGCATTTTTGTAGTACTCGTCTCTGGCCTTCATCTCACTGTACTTCTCATAGATTACTGACCAAAGAATGTCATCCGGGAGATTTCTTGCCATCACCCACTTGTGATCTTCATCCAAGTTCTGAACATAGGTGACAAACTTCTCAAACTCTGCCGGAGTCATCTGTCCTACTTGATTCTGCATTCTCATCACTCCTTTCCTTCTCAATCTTCTTTACCGTCATGTACCACGGCTCGCGTTCAAATCTTGCCTTTGCATAGATGTCGAGTAGCTCCTTCTTACTAGCCAGAGCATAGAAAGCCTTTTTCTCTCTGTCTGACATCCCTCTCCATCCTGTTCCACTGTTACTTGCCATTATTTCCTCTGTTGCTCCCTTCCCACGATCACGATCTTGCTCAAATCAACACCGCTCTCGATTAGTCTTGATACGGCTGCATTCCATTTCTTGGTATAGTCGGATAAATAGCCTTCGCCTAACTCATTCCGTACCTTCTCTTCATGCTCCTTGATGAATGCGCCATAGGTCTGCACATAGTAGTTTCTCATCCTTTTGCTCCTTCAATCACTTGTATGTAGACTCTGCCTTTGCATCCATCCTCATACACTCTGTCCATGAAACTCTGACAGGCTTCCAAGTCCTCGCACCAAACATCAATCAAGCGACCTTCTCGGAATGCGTCTGTACTATCTCCAGAATCAAGGCACTCATATATCCCAATAATTTCTCCGACCTCATCCCCCGGAAGTCTCTGATAGAGGATGATAGTCTTGCCCAGATACTCGCTACATCCTCCGCAGATACCATTCCGCGCCTTGTCACCTGTGCAAGTGGTGTCTGTCGGACCGTTGTAGGCTGTGGCATAACCCTTAATCAGTGTCGGTTGGTCATCAGCGTAAGAAGTAAAGCCGACCGAGCACATTCCGATTACTAACAGAATGCTCATTATTCTCTTTTTCATCCCTATTCCCTCGATATAGAAGTATTCCACCGATTAACAACAGCAATGCGCTGATGGTGGTTGATAATATGTCTCCGAAGCTCTCTGCAAGTGCTCCTGCTCCGATCAGACACATTGTGAAGCCTGTGATTGATTTCATATTGTTTGTTCCTTTCCTGTTACTAGCCACAAAATCTCTTCTTTTGACAGTTCCAACGGCCCGTACATCTTCTGGATGTCCTTCAGACTAAAGTCCACATTCAAGAGCTTCCTGCTGTATGCCTGTTGAGTTATTCCCAAATGTTCGGCCATTTCTGCTTGGCTCTTGTTAGCTCTTGCTTGGAATCCTCGGATTAATTGGCTTGTGTCATACTGTCTGTACTTGTCTGCATTGATTGATACTCTTGGCATTAGATCACCGCCTATTCATCCATGCAGTTGCAATTGTTGACCATATCGCAACACTGCTCGAAAGTGCCTTCGAATATCCATTCATGTGTGGATACATCAAAAACATTCCATGTTCCTCTTGCTTCTGAATATTCCATTGTCAGCATATTTTTCTCCTTTCGTTTTGCGCCATTTTCCGCTTGCGTTCTGCATATTTGCAGTTTTTAGACAAAAAAATCATCCGCACTAATGCTATAATGCTGGCATAGGATCCTGACCTGTGCCATTGTAAAGTCCTGTCGGCCATTAACTTTTGCGTTGACATTTTCCTTCGCAATGCCCAAAATCTCGGCTATTTCCGCTTGGCTGATGTCATGCTCTGCCATATAGCCTTTGAATCTCTTGCAATCCATCCATCTCACTCCTTTCAATATATTGTGGTTTGCTTGCCACTACAGACACTATACCATCCATTCTGCAAAATTGCAATAGATTTTATTTATAAATTATTATAAAATGTTTTTTGCTTGCCGATATAAGTAATATGAAAGGAGCAAATCAATGGATAATGTGATCGGAAACAGGTTGAAACAATTGAGACTAGACCATCAGCTCACTATGGAAATGATGGCAGAGGATTTCAATGACAGATTCAACGAAAACCTAAACACAAGCCAGATATCACGGTGGGAGAATGGCAAGACGGATCCTGGTCTCTCTACCGGGAAGCAATTGGCGATATACTACAATGTCAGCCTTGATTATCTCATTGGCCTTACAGATGTTAAGACTCCGGCACGATTATTGGCATCTGCTAATAAGAAAAAGTCCGAGATATCACATGAAGGCTCTACTTTGAAATTAAATCATGTTACTTATCATGTGCAAAGAGATCCTTCGAGACTCGACATACAACCAATGAAAGCAGATGATGACTTCGAGTTCGAGTTCCTTAATCTTGATGATGATGACAAGAAGGGCAGAAAATGAAGATAGAACAAATCAGCAAAAACTCTTACCGAGTACGCAAGCAATATCAAGGCATTCAATATACCCTCTTTTTTGACCATAAACCGAGCGATAAGGAAATAACCCTAAAACTGTCCGAGCAACTATCCGAAAGTGGCTTATCGGTCAAAAACAAGGGCAAATTTGAGGAATATTGCAAGCGGTACATTAAGAGCAAAGAGAACATATTGAGTCCGGCAACTGTCAGAACATACAATGAGCTGCTTCGGAATATCTCTGATAAGCTGAAGAACACCAACATCTATGACATCACACAGGAGCTTATCCAGATAGAAGTCAATAACTATGCCCTAACACACGCTCCGAAGGGAGTGCGGTCGCTTCATGGCTTTATTGCTTCCGTACTTGGAATGTATCGCCCTCAATTCACCCTCAAAACGGCTCTTCCACGGCTCGAAAAGCGAAAAAGGTATATTCCGTCATCTGATGACATAAAAGCCATTCTGGAAGCCATAAACGGCACTAAATACGATATCCCTATTCAACTAGGCATTCTTGGTCTGCGTAGAGGAGAAATTTGCGCTCTTACCCTCTCCGATCTGGAAGGCCAGAGACTCACTATCAACAAGACATTGGTCTATAACAACGGCTGGATCCTGAAGAACACACCCAAGACGGATGAATCGAACAGAACAATATATCTGCCCCTTAACCTTGCCGATCAGATACGGCAGCAGGGCAAAATCTATGATGGAGATCCAAAGAAGCTGAATGAATGTCTGCACAGGATGCAGAAGCAATTGAACATTCCGCAGTTCCGTTTCCATGATTTACGGCATTATTTCGCTTCGTATGCTTCTACACTCGGAATACCTGAAGCAGATATCATGGCCATGGGTGGATGGAAGTCTGACCACATATTCAAGTCTATTTACCGGGAATCATTAGAAGAGTCCAGAAGAGAGTCCGAGATCGAACTCGGAACCGAATTATTGAAAAAACACTGACAACTTTACTGACAACTTTTTTACAAACAGAGGTTGTAAACCGCATAAAATCGTTTGTAAAGTGAGAGCGAAAAACGCAATAAAAAAGAGCCTTGAGACCGCTTGGTTGAGCAATTTCAAGGCTTTTTCTTATAGTAGCGAGACCGAGACTTGAACTCGGAAGTCCGACCGCTAAAACACTGATGTTTACTAGGTTTGTTGACATTCACTGACAATTTTACTGACAAGTGTCAAAAAATATTTTATTTATAGAGTGCATTCCAAGTGTTTTTTCCAATTATACCATCTATTGTCAAGTGATGATCCTTCTGGAACTGTTTCACGGCATATTCTGTCTTGGCACCGAATATCCCATCAACATCAAGCGGATATCCGGCAACGACGAGCCTACCTTGTGCAATAACTACCCAATCACCTTTTGAGCCTTTTTTCAGAACAGGCATTGAGGAAGGTGGCATGATGGTTGTGTTGGTGTGTTCTGTTGCGAAGTTATCCCATGTGGTGAGATTCCACTTCAGGATCGTGTTCATGTTGGTGTTGACATAGGATGATGATGTCGCATATCCGTCAGCCTTGATCCGTTCAAGATAGGTCTTGGGATCTGTTGCGGATTTGAGATTGGAATATCTCTTGGTGGATATAAAGTCAAAATACCCTTGCACACCATCTTCCATATTGGCATAAACTCGGAAATTGTCACGGATAGAGGTCAAGGTGCCAACAGTGTACTCTTCCTTGGTGGCCATATTGACGGAAGGCCCCTTCCAAGAAGAGCCACACTTCAGACCGAAGTAGTTATGATACTTGGCAAGTCCTGACAATCCATATCTGGACTCAATACAAGCCTGTGCAATTATCGGAGATGCTATCTGATAGCCATTCTTCTTGGCAAGTCTCTGTATGATTGGTGCTATTTCTGATATAAACCTTTTACACTCTTGATTATTAGGCATTGTTATTCCCCTTCGCATTCAACTCAATGAGCTTCTGTCTGTAATTGTCCATGATGCCATTCTTGCCCAGAGCGTGATATGCTTGATAAGCCTGTTCCCACATATCAAGGTCCTCATCATCAATGTGACCTGCATCAATGTACTTGTGGAAGTCCATCTGAAGTTCTCTCCTCATCTGCTTCTGCTGTGCATTCATCAGGATGTCTATCTTCTTGGAGAACTTAACACAAGCCTTGACAAAGTATGTTGCCAGAGCACACAGAGAAGGCACTCCGAACAGAGCCATTGCACTTGCTACATTCCGTATCTCTTCCATGATCGTCACTCTCCCTTGTTAAGCCCTACCGCTTTTGCATCAACATAAGCCTCAACACCTGCATATATTGCAGCCGATAAGACAGTGCACACACTTCCGATTATAGCCAGAGTCTCATTGCCTTGTATGATACCTGTGATGCCTGTGCCGAGTGATGCGAGTACTGCTGCAACAGTAACCCAGAATTTGCGACTTTTTAGTTTGTCCATGATTTGCCTCCTAACTCAAAAAGAAACTGAAATTTTTTAGTTACTCATTTTGGTTGATTTGTATTCCCTTTTTCTTTGCCCATATTCGCCAACAGATGCATCCCTCACCTGTGAACACTCCGAAGAATGATACGATTAAGGTATCTGGAACAGATTGAAAAATGCAAAAGACAATGGTCATTGCGACAGTGAAGGTCAGTATTGAGATTGCACAGAATAAAAGCACCCTGTCGAGAGTGCTCATCCGTTTCCGTCTATTACGCTTAATCTTCATCCCTCATCACCTCTCCTGCATTAGCAATCGCACAACAGGCACAAAGCATAATCGTGTCGAGTATTCCGATTGTAATAAGAACAATTATCTGTATCAATTCCACTTCCCCCAATCCTCGCCCACAATGCCTGCGATAATGGTGGCGATTAGTAGTGCGATAACAAATATAGACGATATGATTAGTAGTGTTATTAGTAGTGCTTTCATAGTGTTATTTATGTGTATAGGATAAGGATTTGCACCTTATATGCGTTGTTAAACATTACGCTCCCGAAGTAAGAGGCTACCTATTTCTCCACCTATACATTTTTATCCGATTGCGACATAATGGCAAGTTTTATTTGCTGAAGCCGTACCTGCTCTGAATACAAAACCTGTAGAAGATATACTTGCAATTACTCCGTTGTTGTTCGTGTTAGGAATATCATAAGCAGCACAACTATAATTTGACGAGCTTGTCATAACTGATGATATCTGCTTAGTAGTTGACATATCTGAATCATAGGTGACATTAGACATACTGTTTGTCCCTGCATAAAAATGGACAAAGATTTTAGTAGGCTCAAAACCACAATCAATAGTGATAGTTGTTCCAGCAGAGCCTGCATTAAATGTTCCTGTCTTAACATTCCCCACACTAGGCGGAAGTGAGACGGATATACCAATTACGGAAACAGGAATCAACATTCTGTTTGCCTGTGATGTAGAGCCGAGCTGATAACCATTATTGAATACAATAGTAGTAGCAGAGCCATAGTATGCCGTTCTTACATATGTGCTTGAATTAAACGAGCCTGTTCCAATTTTGAATGTATTAGATGTCTGTGTCATATGCACAAATTCTGATACAGGCACTATTGCGGATGATTCTGTACTTACACTTGTACTGATTCTGTACTTAATCTTGACATAGGTGTAATTATCCAAACTATCCGACAATGTTATGGTTTGTCCTGCAAATGTACTTGTCGGACTGTTATTAGTCCACAGGACTGTTTCGGTGGAGCCACCTTGCTGATTCTCATACAGATAACCATTAGAAGTAGGAATATATATCCCACCCTGTGACAATTGCGGAGGAGTACTGTCAGACGGAGTAGCGGTCGAATAATTATCAATCACATATCCGTTGCCAATCATCTTCAGAATATCTCCCGAACTGATAGCCTGTGGAGAACTCGGTGGTGTGATATTGTCATAACTCTGAATCGCATAACCATTAGCGGTCGGCTCAACAGCCACACCACTACTCAATGCAACAGGATTCGCATTGCTCGGTGTGATTGGAGTCGCACTTCCACCGGAGACATTAACAGTAACCTCATCATATCCATCATATCCATCAGCACTTGCATAATATGTTCCATTAGCTGTGATACTCTTACTGCCGACATTCAATGCCCTTTTTATCCTACTCAAAAATATCGCCATTATGCCACCTCCGTCACAAGAAGATATACATCCACATTGCTTGCCTGTGAGTCGAATGTTACTGTGTAGGATGTACCGCTAACCGATATGCTGTTGTATTCTAACCCAGACACACTCGTTGCCACTTCCACTATCGAATTGGCTGTTGTAGTAACTCCTGTGAATGTCACACTTGTACTTCCTGCACTCAAGGTCTGTGTATACTTCGTTATAGGAGCATCACCCTTTTCACCCTTTGGAATGAACAGATGAAAAATGGGATCTGTATTGGTACCTGTGTTCGTGACATAAGGATCTGCATCAGGAGCCAATGCCGTGACATCTGCGATTGTGATCGTGATAGAAGCGTCAACACCACTGTCAACATATTCTCCTGTGCTTGTATCCCAGACATACCAATTGCCATTCTGACCGATATAAGGTGGATTCTCGGATAATTCCTCGACATCTTCAAATATTTCGAGTATCTCCGGCACCTTCTCCAATACATCCGCACCAAGGTTAATCACCCTGTCATCAATGTCATCAATAGCCTTTGACATTGCGTTCAGATTTGTCTCATTCAGAGCAGGTGATGTGTCATTGTGAAAAACTATCTTGTTGTATAACTTATCCATATCATTCTCCCTAGAATATATCTAATTCTCCGTTGATGAATGTATCTTGCAAATTGTGTATTCCGTCAAGCGTTCTGGTCAGGACATAGCTTGTATGAGTGTTCCCTTGCTTGTCCGTGATCTCGATTGCATCCCCTGTCTCGACATAGGGAAGTCCTGCACACCACATCTCAAACGGAAACCATCTGATGTTCTGCATCTTCAGCACCATTGCATCTGCATAATCACCGACATCAGCATCAGACCATACTAGATTGCGGAAGAGCCAGTTGTCTGACATATTATAGTCAGTAGTTCCGTCTGCGTTGACAGTTCTCTGCAACTTCTTCTCGACTTCCTGTCCGTTCTCTGTACCTTTATAGGTGATAATCAGATATCGGAATGATTGCTCTCCCACTGTATCTGTCCAGAGCTTCGAATAGGTACTCGGAAAAGGATGTTCCATATTACCACTCGGATACAAAGCATTGTCAGGATACAAGGTATCAGCAGGATACAAACCGCCTTGATTGAGTTCTACTCCTGTGAACAGGTCTGTCTCCCTGTCAAGTTTGCCGTATTGACAATTAAGTTCAAACACTGCACTTTGAAGCTCTCGAAGTGTAACATCTGGCCACGATGATACATCATTTACCGTATATATATTATCTTCTATTCCTGTTGTATTCTGTTTTTGAAAAGATATATAGCTAGTATCTGTACATATTTCTGCCCATCTTCTCCTTGCTTCATTTATTTCAGCAACAGTCCATCCCATGTCGGGATCTGTTCCAAGGTCAGGATCCCAATATATTCCCTTCCAATATAAAGGAATATCTGTCACTAGCACCAGATGGCCATCATATAGTTGTATATTAGTGGCCCATTCTGTGAAAAGATTCTCTTGTTCCCTATTAGATCCATTTATACTCAAATATACACTTCCATCAGAAGTTCTAACAAGCATCCTCATATTTAGGGAATGGTCATCATCTCCTGATATTTTATCAATTAGTAAGCCCGGATCAAATTTTATCCACTCTTCATCATAATAGTCTATATTTTCGACAGTTTGTTCTAGATACCCTTGAGGCACATAAGACAACACCTTCTCGTATATCTTCTTGCAATTCGCCCACAGCCTATATATACCATTTTGTTCAAAATTATTGATTGTCATATGACACCTACTTGCTATAAAGCCATAGCATCTTGTACTATCTGTCACGGCATAGCGTGCATATGATCCAGAGGTTGTATAGATTTCAGGACTTAAAAATGCATTGTCTGTGTATTCACGTTCTATAGAATATCCGTTCAAAGTTTTATCAAGGATTGTTGAAAGAGCTGCACTCCCTGTTCTACCTTTTATACCTTCTTCTGTTGCAGCTATTATTTCATCGTTTGCCTTTGCATCCAGATAATCACTCTTCAATTTATTGTAAGCCGTAACCTTGTATATCCCGGTATCCCACTGCATAGGACATTGGTCAACAGTATACCAACCCATAGGAATGTCATACCAAGCAACATCCCCATTTCCGTCAACATACTCAACCGAACAATATACCTGCACATCCTTGCCATTAATGTTCGGATGGTCAAAGTATTGGAACTCAAGACTCGATCCCTCACACAGACCGAACTTCAGCACCTTGCCTGTCACCATTCGCTCATCTATCTTGACCGACTCCGATACCAATGTATCATTGTCAATCGTATACAGATAGGTACGCTCTCCGGTATCAGGATCTACATCATTGACCTTCATCTTGTAATTCTTCCGCAATGCCCCTTCTCGCAAGGCATCTTGTACTTCTATTGGGATATTAAGCATATTAACGCTCCTCAATGCTTATTATTGCTCTGTCTACATATCTGCCATCATCTGTTACTGCGTGTTGTGTGCTCTCTACTGTGTAATAACAGTTCAGAGCTTGGAATGTGCCTTCATTTGCGACATATAAGCCAATAGTCAGCACATTGTTCACTGTCGCACTCTTCAACAGATTAAGGAATGCAACAAGGGCAGTTCTGGGAGTAGTGCCAAAGGTTATCACTTCGAATGAGCCTTTGACCTTATCCCGGATGTATACCCTGTGCTCTCTACTGTTCCCATCTTCCCAAGCCGTGTATATCGGCTCGGAATTGACCTCATATGAGTCCTTGATGATGTAATTTGTAATATCGGTGTTATTCACAACCGCTAAAGTCTCGCCTATATCGTACATATTAAACTCCCATCAATGCCGATTGACCTGTTATCTGTTGATTTTTCTGACTCTCATATACCATTGCTCTGAACAGCCTATCAAGACCGCCCTGAAGCACTACGGATACATTCACATCATTGCTTGTACTGCTCATCACATCAGGAGATGTGTTATTTGCCATTAAGCGTGCCGACCTGTCAAGTGACATGATATAAGGCTTAATGTTGAAGCTCTCATCTACCGCATTCGCTATCAGACCTTGATTCTCAACAATGCCCTGTGCGTACTGTTGCATCATATCTGGTGCCCATTTAGGGAAGTCCTTCAAAGGCCCAACATCAGGATGCGTGAAGTGAATACGCTCTTTTATAGCATCACCGACACCATTCATGGCATCCTTAACACCCTGGATCTTGTCCTTGATACCCTTTATCAAGTTCTCAATCATCTCACGGCCCCACTTGAGCATATTGTCTTTGATGCCTGTGAACACATTTGCAAGTGAGTCCTTGAAATTGCTGAATAATTGCTTAACACCATTCAGAGCTGTTGTTGCAGCTGTCTTGAGGAACTCAAGAGCAGACTTCCAATCACCCTTCAGAATTGATGTGAAAGCCTTTGCCAAGTTCTGTATCACATTGAATACTGTTGTGAATATGGTCTTTATGGCTTCAAGAGCAAACTTCACACCATTGCTGATAACTGTCCAAGCAGAGCTGAATATCAACTTGATTGCGTTCATTACCGCTTCAATGAATGCCCTGTTCTCTTCAATCTTGGTCTTGATATAGTCAACAATTATGCCGACTATGGTCGATACAAGTTCCCAAATCGCACTGAATGCCCCTGTGACCGCTTCCACAACAGGAGATATCCAAGTCACAAACGCATCAAACCAAGCCTTGCAAGTCTCAAAGAATGATGATACTGCGGTCTTGATGTTCTCCCATACTTCCTGCACCTTGCCTCGGAACTCTTCATTCGTATTGTAGAAGTATACGAAGGCTGCCACCAATGCCGTGATTGCAATTATCACCAACCCGATCGGAGATACCAACGCTCCCAAAATAGAGCTTATAGTTGAGATGTTGGTCATCACAAATCCAATAACACTAATTATCTTGCCTATGATGATGAGCAAAGGTCCAAGTGCTGCCACGATAGCAAGAATCTTTGTTATCATTTCCACTTGTTCAGGAGTCAGATTCCTTATCTTTTCCGCAACCTGTTCTATCACACCGACAACCTTCTCCATTGCCGGAGCGAATGTCTGTGCAATTGTGGCTCCTGCCTGTGCCAAACTAGCACCGATAGTAGCCTTCAGCCTATCAATGGTATCATTGGCCTCATTCAGCTTATCAAGTGTATCTCCACCGATAATCAAACCAAGTTCTTCTGCTTCTTTGCCATATGCCTTGAGAGAAGCACCACCATCATCTATTACTCCGGCAAGCTCATCTGCACTTTTGCCGAATATCTCCATTGCAGCAACATCACGCTCTGTCTCATTGTCTATCTTGGACAAAGCAGCTATCGTATCATAAAAAATATCTGTTGAACTGCGGAACTTATCTGCACCATCCTTCGTCTTGACTCCCAATGTCTCAAACGCATCAGAATTGCTGTCAAGATTCTTCTTCATCTTCTTCATGGCAGATGTTATGGTATCCACATCAACATCAACCAAATCGGCTGCATATGACCACTTCTGAAGCTCGTCTGTTGAGACTCCTGTCTGTTTAGCAAGAGTATTCAGCTCATCCGCAGATTGTACGGCACTGTATCCAAGTTTAGCCATGCCACCGATTGCTCCTGCTGCCATTGCACTGACTTTCATCATTGCTCGGCCGGCAGATTCAATCTTTCCGCCTACTTCTTGGAATTTTTCGCCTACAACCTTAATCTTCTGCTGTGCAACAGAGCCGAAGTCCTTCATTTCAGACTCCAACCCCTTCAACTGTTGCTCTGTCTCTATGATCTCACGCTGTAACGCATCCCATTCGTCTGTTCCCTTTGAGACTTGATCCTGTGCATTCCTTAACTCGGTCAATCTGTCCTTGGTCAGACCAATAGCCTTATTCAATTGAGTCTGCTTCTGTTTAAGAAGTTCAGTGTTGCCGGGATCTAGTTTGAGAAGTTTATTAACATCTTTGAGAGTGGCTTGCGTGTTCTTTATCTGGCTATCAACATTTTTGAGGGATGATACAAGTTTGGTAGTATCTCCACCAATCTCAATCGTAATACCCTTAATTCGCCCTGCTGCCATATTTACCACCTTTAGAACTTATCGAAATCAGCTTGTGAAGCCTTTTGCTGATACTTATAGTCATCATTTGCATTTTCTGCAAATATATCTAATACAAAACCATAGTCAAGATGCTCCAGATCGGACAGTTTAAGTCCGACCTGTATGCACCTTAATGTATAGAGAGCAGTGTTCAATTCTCTTTCACTGCGTCTCTTGCTTTTTTTTTGACTTCACTTGATGTCTGGGAACTTCCCATATACAGATCCACGATTGCATCTGCTGCATTAGTGATGTCAAACGGCTCGAACTGTTCAAGCCATGCGACATAGGCATTCTGATTCAGCTTATCCATGTCAGCCTTTTCTCCTGCCTTTGCCATTATGAATGCAAGTTCCGAGATGGTATCAATTGCTATTGCATAGTTATTTTCTACCTTCTGGAACTCGCTGATAAGGTCCTTATTAAATACCATGCGGTATCTGATAGGAGTGGCACCGTTTGCGCTCATTGGTACGGATGCCTGACCAATCTTAATCTCTCTATACATATATCCTCCTGCACTTACGCTGTAGGCTGATAAACAGCACTAAACCATGTTGCATAGTTATTATCAGATTCAGCACATCTTGCCTTTACTATGTTTGTATCAAGTTCAGCATTGTAGATTGATGAAGCCGTAAGTGTAAGTGTCTCGGTCTGCGGCTCGATCTCTTCCTCGGTTGTTGCACCTGATACGGAAGGTCTTGTTGCAGAACACTTATACATTACATGACGAGTATTGCTCTCATCACCTTCGAACTGGAACAGGAGAGCGAAGTACTTGGTCTTTGCATCAGCATCCTCGATCATAATGTCAAGCGGAGTGCCTGAAGATTCAGGAACAATGTCACCAAGGACAGCCGTTCTGAATCCATCCGGGATAAGAGCCGACTCAAAGTCACCTGAATATCCGTTGTTACTCTGTCCTACCCAATAATCCATATTGTCTGCTCTGAACTTTGTTGTACCACCTTCGGCATCAAGTGACAGGCTTACTGCACCGGGCCAAGCAACAGGCGTGGTATAAGTGGCAGAGCCATTAGCTGCAATGGTGGCAACGGCATAGTACACATTTTTAAGTCCATACTTTACTTTGTTAGCCATTTAAATTATCCTCCTAGTCATTTCTTTCAGGTGTGATTAACACATCCATCTCATAGGCAATCTGCCATATCTTCTCTGATCCGATATAACTGTCCTGCCTTGTGAATGTAAGTCCGTTTGCCTTCAGAATTGCTTCAATGGCTTCTTCCTTGGCAAAGTCCTTACGCTTGGTATAAAACTCTATATTGAGCTGTTCTATTCTTTGGTAGTTCTCCTGATCTGCAAAGAAATCAGATGTTCCACTGTAAAAATAGCAAATGAATGGTGGTGCCTGTTGTGTGTTCTCCGGGAATTGATAGTAGGCATACGGCAATCCCATTGATTTCACCATCAGATTTACTTCTTTATGTGTCATAGTCTTGCTTTAACCTCTCTCTCATACTCTGTGACCAATTTCTGCTCCACAGGCTCGATATGTGCTCTGCCTTTTACCCTTCCACCATTCACTTTTGCGTGTCCGTGTTCCAGAAGGTGTGGCAGACCGGGCATTTTACTGTGAAGCGTCACTGTTGTATACAATCTTCCCTTCTCGGCCGTTGATGTCCAACTTTTGCCATACTTTTTCCCATCAAAAGACGATTTCGATGCACTATTTAGTGCTTTGACTCCTGTCTTACCAATCTTCCGAGTGATTTCGTCAAGATTCGCACTCACATCATCCTCATACTCTTTCAGAATGCCTTGTATAGCCGTATCCAAGTTTTCAATCGTGACCTTCGTTGCCATTAAGCGTTTGTACCGCCCTTCCTCTCAACATAAAGCTCCATTTTATCTGATTTGGTCAGATATGTTCGGTATACTGAATACTGATTGCCCTTATACTCAACTAATGGCTCGTTATTGTAGTCACCACCGAACAAAGTGAACTTGAACTCTGGATTGAGTCCGTTGCGACCAGCTTCAAAGAACTCCCTCTGGCCTACTGACTCAACTTGACAGAATACCTGTTTACTTGTCGGAGTATCTACCCACTGACCATATTCGTCTTGCTGTTGGGTAATGCTTATGAGATTTATTACATCTGATCTGTCCATTCAGTGTACCCCGTAGCCATTGAAAGCTGTGCCTTCTGCTCATCATATGATGCCTTCAATCTGTCATAATCGTCTGGCTCTCCAAAATGCAGTTTGCAATATGTTATAATCGCCCTCTGACAAATAGCATCAAGTGTATCCGGCAATACCACTCCTGCAATCCCTAAATCGGTCTGTGCTGCACTTATCAAGTCATTCAGTTCATCATCGTAGGCATTTGTAGTGATTCGCAATGCCATCTTAACTTTCTCAAGCATATTAAAACCCTCTTACTTCTTAACCGTCTTTTTAACAGGCGGCTTCTTCGTTGTTGCCTTTTTGGCTGTTTCAATCATGCGCTCTGCCTTATCAGAAGGAGTCTCTGCACACTTTTCCAGATAACTGGTCAATGTTGCAGTTTCAACAATGTCTCCCTTCCTGTGCAGGCCGTTTTCATCGAAGTATGCCGTTTTCACAACTGCTTTCATGTTATTCTCCCTTGAATGCCTTATAGAAATCTTCTGTAATCATCTGATGTGACATATGACCACATTTGACTCTGGAATCACACCATATTTCATAGCCTAATTCCCTTGCACGATAACAGAAGGACAGGTCCTCTCCGCTAGAATATAACGGAGAAAACCAATCCCCAAATCTGCCAATCATATCAAACAGGATGTCTGCTTTCATCAGAACACATCCGAATCCTATTCCGGCAACCTTGAATAATGTCTCTTTAGGATACTCTAAATAGTCGGTCCATTCTAACTTTGAATCCTTCAACTCGGAGTCTTTGAATATAACAGGTGTATAAGGTGAAGTCCTACGGAAGTATATCCCACTGACTACATCTTTATCATCTTCAACCAATTTCTCCAACAAATCAGGACTAAAAACCATATCAGAGTCAAGCCACAGTATGTAGTCGGCTTCTTCCTTCATGGCTTTTGCTGCAAGTTTATTCCTTGAGTCATAAATCAATGATCCAACGCTGAAATTCACCATGCAATGACCGACTTTGTTAAGTGAAGCCAATGATTGTGCGAAACTTGCGTGTACCATATCCATACAAGGCACTGCAATTAGAATTTTCTTATCCATTTAAAGTATTTTCCCTCCGATCTATTACTTCTGAATCTTAACGAATGAGTTAGGACCAACAATACCAATGCCCATGTACTCACGGCCGAGAACTCTTACAAGGTCCTTTGTCATATCGGTCTTGTCATCGAACTTGAACTCAATGCCCTCTCCATTAGGAAGGTTGATAAGAGCACCCTGTCCAAGATCGCCAACGATTGCGAAAGTATCGCCTGATGAAGCTGCTGCGAATGACTTGATCGTGTTGTTGAATACAACATCAAGGCCCTCGAAAGGATCTACTGCATATCCATTAGCATACTGAACAGCCTTGAATGCTGACCATGTAGCCTTGTTCATCATAACAACAGGATTGTTTGCCTCGTCAGAGAGGTTTCCAAGTGCCTGTGCAACAAGGTCAATGCTGATTGCTGTTGCCGTAACAACAGGAACACCAACTGATGTAGCTGTGCTCTGTGTGCCACAAGCCTCGATTGCTGCAACAACCTCATCGGCTGCCTTCTTTGCGATCTGGTATGCAAGCTCATCATAGATGTACTGAAGGAATGCCTCTCCTCTTAAGTCCATAGCCTCATCAGATATAGATATCCACTTCTTGATTGACTTCGGAACAAGAGTAACAGTACCAAGTACAAGAGTCTCCTCTGTAACGGCATCTCCGCCCTCTGTATGAACAACTGCACCTGTCGCACTGATCTCAAAACCAACCTTGAGATTGCCCTTGATATAAGCCTTCTTAACTCTGGCAATTATGCCTTCTTTGTTCCAAGCGGTCTTAACAATGTCATATACCATATCAGGTATAGCAACAGTACCGTTGGTGCCATTGGTTGTCAGAAGAGATCTAACCTCTTCGTCACTACCTGTCTTGATGTAGTTTGCGTATGCTTCAACATACTCTCTTGAGTTCCTTACTTCTTCCATGTTCTTTACCTCTGCTCTTTCTTCCGGGAATGTCTGTACCTCTATAACAGGTACTTCGTTGTTAGCAACTGCACTCCTGATCTCTGCCTTTTCAGCCTCGATCTGTGCTCTTGTTTCCATCTCTGCCTTAATAGCTTCGATGTTTGATCTCAACTCTTCGAGCTTTTCCATCTCCTCGCAGCCATCTATCTCGGCAACAAGTTCGGTCTTGCGCTCTTCGAGCTGTTCAATGGTCATTTCCTTAAGTTCCATTTTTCACACCTCACTTAATAACTTGACTTTTGCTTTATATAATTCAAAAGCACGTTTTTCAGCTCTTACACTTTCCAGTGATGCCTTTGCGCTGTCCAGTGCATCAGCAAGGCCCCTTGTGCTTATTGAAGTCTGTTCATATGCCGGGAATGTAACCGCAGAAACCTCGAATACTTTTGACAGGCTTCTGATATGTCTCTTGGGATGTTCGGAATCCTCTTCCTCCCACGCATCCGCATCAACGACAAACATAAAGGACATTCCATCAATGTCGTTTCTCTCTACTGCGGAATATAATGCTCTTGCATCGGCATTATTCTCAACATCAAGGTCAACTCTTATCTTCATGCCTTCATCACCAACAGAGAGCTGCATTGTGCTGTTCTCGTTGTTATTGCGTGACCTTGCAAGCGGTATCATGTCGGTATTGTGATTGACAAGGAATCTGACATCCTTCAGGTCTGTGTTATCCAGAGCACCTCTGTCAATTATCTCGTCATACCATCCCATATCTGTCCAAGCATCGTACACGATCGGCATTCCTTCAAGGAAGTGACCGTGTTCCTCGTTCTGTGATGCTCTGACTTCGAAGTTAAACATCCTAATCTCTTTATTCTTCATTGATCTTCTCCTCGTAATCTAAAAACTATTCCATTTGTATTCTCTATCATTCCTCTACATATGAGAGATACTTTTTCTTCGCTTATCCCTAAACATTGGGCGGCAGATTTTTGTGTTTTATATGTTCCCAAAAACTCTCCATCAATAGAATAGACATCAACAGGGTTTCCTTTCACTCCACCGATATTGTTATGCGTATCATATTTTTCAAAAGCATCGCCCTTAAATCTCCATATATACCCATAAGCCGACTTCTTTTTTCCATTACAGCAAGCGGATATAACCCTGAAGCCACCTTTCACAAAATCGGCTGCGGAATTAACACTTTCAAAAGCTGCAACCCAAGTACCATCCCTTTTATAGCAATCAACTGCTTTTCGATTTATTTCAGATACTTTTTTGTAATGGTCTTTAGAATGCTGAAGATTCTGTCCTTTGCTTTTGCCACCATCTAGTAAGTTATATCCAAAATCTTCATTTGTGCTGTTATATTCAGATATAAGTCGAATTTCAATTTCGTTTGCTTCTTCTTCCGTCAATCCAGAATACAAGACTTTATGTTCAATGTTATCCCAACCATATTTTTTTATAGCTCTTTCAACTAATTGGCCTTTATAGCCTTTACCCCTTATCCATCTTTGTGCTGTGGTTTGGCTTGTTTGTCCGATATAGACTTTGCCATTAGGGAAAATATGAATGTAAACACAATTATTCTTCAACCTTATCAACTCTTGCCTCGTCTAGTTTTTCATTTGCCGACCAATATTCGCCACGAATTATACGAACATCTCCACCATCAACAGGTTCGAGATTCCATATCTCTCGGACATCGTTGATGCTCATGATGCCTCGGTCTAGTAACTGACTTGAAACATCAAGTTTGTCCTTGTTTGTCATATACTGAAGCCTGTTAGCCGTAAACATGACCTCATTTCCTGCACCCTGTTCTCTCAAGGTGAAGAACATCTTTGTCATGACCTCGGAGCACTGTATTGCAAATGGCTCGATTGCACCCTCATAGAATGCTGACCACGCATCACCAAAGGCTTTGTTCTGAAGTACATCCTCATTCACCATGAAATACTGATATACATTCTTCTCAATCAGCTTCATCTCATCTGCTTGGATCGTGTACGGAGTTGACTTAACTTGATTGATGTTTGTGTATGTGTTAGGGAAGAGGAGCAATCCACCGCCCTCTGCTTCTCTTGTGAAGTTTTCCTCGGAGAATCGCTTGCGTTCCTTGGCTAGATCCTCTGCCTTTGCAAAGTTGTTTACCTGTGCATAGAATCTGTAAGTGGCTGCGCTCTTAACACCTTCCTGAATGCCTTGATTCTGAATGTGAATTAAGTCCATAGTAGGGAAGAGTGCGTGATTGCTCTCTCCAAAGAAGTCATTTTTGTATTGGAATTTGGTTAGTATTCCACAATAGGCAAGCTCAATAGCTGCC
>Ga0326511_10000813_pt1 | contig 27042 bp, 32 predicted proteins | sample 0_2496_0518_D_FD_203701 | JGI IMG/M metagenome (GOLD analysis project Ga0326511, IMG submission 203701) | Bovine rumen microbial communities from UC Davis, California, United States - 0_2496_0518 | ecosystem: Host-associated > Mammals > Digestive system > Stomach > Rumen | place: USA...
AATATTGCCAGTATCACATGGCGGTACAGGGCTTAATAATTTAGACGATTTACCAATTTCATCTGCTACACAATCAGCTTTGGATGGTAAGGCTCCTAATGACCACAGTTCAGAGAATACAACCTATGGGCTTGGAAATTCTACAGAGTATGGACATCTCAAATTGTCTGACAGCACATCATCGTCAAGTGATAGCACAGGTGGAGTAGCCGCTACACCTAAAGCGGTAAAACGTGCTAATGACACAGCAACTGCAACGCTTAGTAATGAAGGCAATGTGGAAATTTCAAGTATTGCTGCGTCCTCCCATGCAGTAGGAGATTATATTGTTTACGGGACCAGCCAGCAGTTCGCACATGTAGATAGCCCCATATCACCAGGCAATACAATTGTGGATGGTGGCAATGTCACAAACATGAATATTGGAGATGTGCTTACTTCGCTAAATTCCGCTTTAATGAATAGGGTCGATGTATCTTCAAATATAAGCAAATCATCGTATGTATCAAATGTAGACAGCTTATCGGCTATAAAGCTAATGGGTAAAATCGCAATAGTAACTGGAAATATAGCTATCTCCACTACACATGCTTCTAATATATCTTTATTATATGGACTACCAAAACCGAAAGGAAAACCTTTAGTTTGTTTTATAGGTGATAACTTGACATTTCGAGGATATATTAAAACAGATGAACAAGGAGCAACTAATTTATACAGTTATGGAACTAACAACACAGGATGGTATTCTTTTAACTTAGTATATGAACTGTATTAAATAAGTTTTTCGCCTATAAGTTTATTGATTATATTAGTGTTTTCCAATTGCTCCATGAACCCCATGCATATCTGATATAGCATTCACTATTATCGTGACAAAATGCTATTTGCAATGCAAAATTATAACCATTCATGAACGTTTTTGTAGTAAATACTACACATCTATTTGCTGCAGTATCAGGTCTATGAGATGTGTTTGTGTTAGTTTGACAGCATCCAACATCAACACTGTCTAAATCAGTAGCAACAATGCCTAAATCAAGGGAATCTTGCTTAGTCGTTAAAGCGGAATTTAGCGAACTAAAACTAAACAAAAATTTATAAATTATGTTAACCAAGAGCATCCATTTCGGGTGCTCTTTTTTATGAAAGGAGAAAAGCATTATGAGATATTATCTTGTAAAAATTGCATACAACAAAGTCGCCCAGGCAGAAGACAGACCTCAGCCGAAAGCATTCGATAGCCTGGATGAAGCTGTAAAAGATTTTCACTCATTCATGCAGCAGAATATTCTTGGCTCTACTATTGGCTGGTGCCTTGGTATGATCATCAATCCGTATGGGGTTGTTGAACGATCCGAAAGATGGGAAGAACCCGCAGCACCAGAGGAAACTAACGAAGAAGAGTCATGACGTAATTAGGAGGCCTGATTATGGAGAAAGCATATGTTTGTGGAATGTTTGGAGTTATTGGGAGTATTATCACTGGTTTCTTTGGAGGATGGGACGCAGGCATGGTGACGCTGGTTACATTCATGTGCATTGATTATATAAGCGGCATTATCGTAGCCGGTGTATTCAAGAAATCAAAGAAATCCAAACAGGGCGCATTATCCAGCAAGGTAGGATGGATGGGCCTCTGTAAAAAGGTAATGACACTACTGATCGTTGTAGTCGCGTACCGTCTGGATATCCTTATCAACACAGATTATATACGTGATGCAGTGATAATCGGTTTTTGTGCTAACGAATTGATAAGCATTATTGAAAATGCAGGACTGATGGGGCTGCCGCTTCCTCATGTACTGATGGAAGCAATAGAGGTCCTTAAGGGGGAGAGAAAATGAGTGAGGTATTTGGAATTGATGTTAGCCATCATCAGGGCGTTATAGACTGGGCAAAGGTCGCAGCAAGCGGTATTAAGTTTGCAATCATGAAGGCGCAGTATGAAGCAGCTTCACACAGGATTGATGAGCAATTCGAAGCCAACTATGCAGGGTGCGTAAAGCATGGCATAAAGACAGGCGTTTACATTTATATCGCTAGGGCTTCCATGGCAGATATAGAAGGGGATGCATACGCGCTTCTTAACCACTTAAAGAACAGACCTCTTGAATATGGCATATGGCTTGACCTAGAAGACGCCAGCGTAGCGACTATGGGAAAAGGCTATATAAGGGACCTTGCATACAGATATGCAAAAGTCTTTAAGGAAGCCGGTTATTACGTTGGAATCTATTGCAATCGTGACTGGTATTTAAGGCTAATACATGACGACCTTAAACGCGACTTTGAATTTTGGATTGCACGATATCCAAAGAATGACAAAGGACTCTATAACCCGAATTCCAATTTAAGACCAACTCAGAATGTGGCGGTTGCATGGCAGTACTCTTCCAAAGGTCATGTAGACGGCATTAAGGGAAATGTGGACCTTGATGTTGATTATGACGGAAACATTGTTCTTATGGCGCAGACAGTGCAGGGCAATCCCTTTAGAGAACCCGTGACAAATATTAAAAAGGATATGTGCGGAGTTGCTGTTAAGTGGATACAGTGGGAGCTTACTCAATATGGATATTTAATACAAATAAGTGGGATTTTTGATAATGAAACGGATAAATGTGTCCGTGATTTTCAAAGTAGACACAAGGACAAAGATGGAAAGCCACTAGAAGTTGACGGAATAGTAGGCGAATTAACCCGCACTGCACTTAAGGAGGATATATAAAATGGCAATACATCAAAACGTTATGATGACCGACACTGGAACCTCATCATCAGTAATAAAACCAACTGCTAGTACATCAAGCACAACTACTGCGAAAACACCTACGACTACATCATCCACTGGAAGAAAGGCAACGTCTTCGGCTGCACCCACGGCTACAACTGCGGTACAGAACAATAACAAGAAGAAAACCTATAACACCTACGGTTATAGTACAGCGTCTTCCTCATCAACTGCGGAAGCCGCACCCGCTGAGGAAACACCGGATTACTGGGTACAGAACTGGCAGAAATATAATAACGGAATAGATGCCCTTGCCAACGCCCAATATCAGGGCGAAAAAGACTCAGCCAGTGCCTATCTGAACGCGGCAAATAAAAATCTGGATAACAGCCTTTCACAGTGGAAAAAAACAACTTCACAGATAGATAATCTTTTGAATGGCCTTGAAGCACAGAATAAGACCCGTGAAGCAAACATGAATCGGGCTATCGCAGATGCATATGACCAGCTCATGGGAAATGCCAACGCATATAAAAATGATGTGCTTGGTACTTATAACAGGTCCATGGACTTTGTTAATAAGGGCTTTGAAGAAGGCAAGAGTACATCTGAGAAAGCAAGGGATGAGGCACTACAGCTTGCAGCACAGCTTTACGCCATGGGCGAGCAGACACAGAACCAGCAGACAGAAAAGGATCTGAGAAATCAATATGTATCTTACATGAATGGCATGAAAAACATGAATCAACAGCTTGCCAGCATGGGAATAAATGGCGGCGCTTCTGAGACATCCTTGCTTGGGGCATTGAGCGGATATGAGTCAAACAGAACCAGTCTTGATGAGGCTAGGCTTGCAACATTAGGTCAGCTACGTCAGCAGCAGATGCAGAGTAATAGTGAGGCACAGCGGGCATATCTTAATGCCTTGGCAGACCTTATCACTCAGAGGACAAATCAGCAGCTTGGAGTTGAAAACACCAGAGCTTCAGGTGAATACAACTACGCAAATATGGCTAATGATGCTGCAAACAGCAGGGCAAACCAGACTATTACAGCACAACAGGCATATCAGAACTGGGCTAATGATCTTGTTAATCAGCGTTCCGGTAATAAGACCAATTATGCTAATGCAGTTCAGGGCATCAACTCTGATAAGAACAATGCACAGGCTAACTATCAGAATATGTATGCAAATGCCCTTAACAACAGGACTGCAACAGCTACATCAACAGCTAAGCAGAATGCAGTTACAACTTTGTCAGAGCATAATGGTGAAGCTGATTTTAATATTTCCAATTCCAACACCACAAAGAAAGAAAAGAAGGCTGCTCAGAAGAAGAAAGATAAGAAGGCTGCTAATAAAACTGCCAAAGCAACATACGATGCTGCGCAAAAGTTAAAGAAGGACGCTGAGAAGCAGAGAAAAAAGAAGACCACTTCCAGCTCAAAGAAGACAAGTAACGCTAAGAGCGATACAAAGAGCAATACAAGTTCTAAGAAAAAAACAAGCACTAAGAAGACCACCAAGGAAAAAGATAAGAAGAAAAAGAAGTAATCTGATGGAGGTTTGATATGCCTAAAAGCTATGCAGACGAACAGAAAAGAAAAAAAGATGAGGAAGAGAGACAGCAGGCGGAGCAGAAGGTTGTAGGACAGCAGCAGAAGACTCAGCCCGAAGCAAACAAGCCTACTGGCTCAACCTCTATACCTACAACACCGGCTAAGAAACAGGCCAGAGCAGAGCAGCGACAGAGAGAACAGCAGAGACTTGAAAATAAAACGCCTGAAAGACAGGCAAGAATAAATTATAACCGTCAGCAGCAGGCACAGACTCCAACAAGAGATACTGAAAACGCCAAGGTACAGAACAGGAACGAGAGACGCGAGAATACAGTTAATCGTAATGTGACTCAGAGACAGGCATACACGGACACTAACAGTAACAACCGCGATCTCCGTTCCAATGCTCAGAAGGCAGCAGACAGAAAAATAGACAGGATTGTACCCGGTTACAGTAAGTCTATGGGTGCTGCAAACTCACAGTTTGCACCTAATAAACGAACAAGTCAAAGAACACAGTCTATAATGCAGAATTACGGCGGCAATGGGCAGACGGTAGGTGGTGGAACAATTCAGCGCCTTCCCAGCCCTTCCGATTTACCGGATGCTGTGGGCAGTTCTGCAAATCAACTTGATTTAAGCAAATACACCTTTGGAAAGCCTTCTGATTTTAGCGGGGCTACTATCGGATCACGAAAGAATGCAGAAGATGATTTATACAATATTCTGCATGGCAATAAGAGAGAAGCGCTTAAAGAAAGTGCAAGGAATGACTCTAATACTCTGTCTTCTTTACTTGCAGGCGCGGGCTCAGGTGCATTAGGAACACTCGGGGACTTGGCAGGAATATCTGAAAAATACTTTAAGGGTAAGCCCAACGATTATGAAGGCATGACACCCGATGACATATATAACAGAGCAGTCGAAACCGCAAACGGAATGAATCTGCTCAACTATAACAACGCAACACTTGGAAGCGATTACGACGCTTACAAAGAGTATATCCTTAACCAGATGGAGACTGGGGATATCACAAATGATGAGATTAACAAGATGATGAATCTTGAAAAGCTCTATTCTGAAAAGATACCAGCAAAAGGATTAAAAGAGTTAGGGGCTGATGCAAGAGCAATCAATGAAGGCTATGCAGAAAAGAATCCTATCTCCAACTTTGCAGGAAACATGGCGCCCATGGTATTGGCTAATGGGGCATTAAGTGCATTGGGCGTAGGCAGTGAAGCGCTGGCTGCGGCTGATAAGATAAATAACCCGGCACTTAAATTCCTGGCAAAACAGGGCGTTAATCTAATCCCTGACTTGATAACAGATACAGGCTCAGAGATGGTAAGGAACATCAATGAGGGCAAGAGCAAAGAAGAGATTGCCAAAGATGCGGCTCTTAACGTTCTTATGAATGCAGGGGCTAATGTTGCCTTTGATTATGCGCCTAAAGGAATAAAGGCTATTGCTGACAGAGTCAATGGCTCTAATGTTGCAAAACAGGCAGCGGAAGATGTAGCAGAACGTGTAGCAAAAGAGGCAGCGCCTAATTTGGCAGAGCAGACCATTAAGGGCATGACCAATCCTTATAGCAATGTGGCAGACGATATTATTCAGCCCGGCACGATTGATGATGTATTTGGAAACAATATAGCACCAGAGATAGATGAGATAGGATCATTTACCCTTGGTGGTGCGCCTAGAAATACTGACAACCTCATTAGAAATAATGGCTTTAGGAGTATTCTCAGAGATAACGAGTACTCAAAGCTTGTTGATATAGGTGGAGCACAGGGACCTTTGGACGATGCGTTGAGTAACGTTATCCGGTCCGTTGAGAGTGGGGACAAAGCTGCCTATGAAACAGCTATGGGACAGTACAGACAGCTCGCAGAAGCAAGCGGAATTGATGCTGACAGAATACTTAACAGACTCGATAGATATGTGACGGGTGAGATATCAGAAGACCTTGATACAGAGCTTGTCAATAGCATTACTCAGAACATTGACGTTATAGATGCGGAATTAAAGAAGCTTGACGCTATCGGTGTGCCTCCGACACAGAACGGTTCAGATTGGCTAACAGCAGCACATGAAGCATTAGACGACTATGAAAAGGCTGTATTTGAAGGTGGAGACGTAACAACCGCTACAGACAATCTTAACAAAGCACTTGGAAACCTTGACAGACAGGCAAAGAAGCTTGAAGGTTACGACGGCGCTTTTTCAGCATGGAAGGGCGGTGGAACTGCTAGAGGTGATCTTTATAGTAACAGCAGTCGTATTCCTGGATATGGTAAGACTGAGTGGACGGATGACATGATAAACGAGCTTAACGACGTTGAGGACAATTATCATGCAAAGCCTGCTAATCAGGACATTACTCCGTCTAAAGTACCAACAGCGGACTCATTACCTGATGCTGATACCAACGTCCCTAAGTTTGATGAAGCAGTAACCGGAAAGAATATGGGTAAGCGCAGGACTGTAACTAACAGTGCTGTAAATGCTGACATTATTACTAAGGATCAATTGCAGAATGATCCTATTATCAAGGACATTGCAAACTATCAGAGGCATAAGAATGAGACATCACTTGCAGAAGCTATCGACAATGTTACATTGAATGGCGAGACATGGAAGAGTGACATACTTTCCGGGAAAAAGGCAATCAATAGTGACGTTGCAGTAGATACCACCATGCTCTTGATGCGTGATCTTGATGATAAGATTGCACAGACTACGGATGCAGCAACTAAGGAAGCTTTGACAAATCAGAAGAACGAGTTACTCAGAAAGCTGAGTAGTGAAGAGACTAACTTTGGTCAGATGATACAGGCCCTTGCAAAGTGGAATAATACCGCTGATGGTGCAATGATTACAGCTACTAAAGTACAGCAGGATGATGTTATCAAGCCTTGGAAATCAAAGAATGCATCTAAGGTTAAAGGCAATAGCAGGATAGCAAAAGCTTTAGCTGATATGGGTAACGATACTAAGGCAGTTAAGGAAGCACCAGTATTAACCCATGAGCAGATTAAAGAAGGCGTTAGAGCTGAATTAGAGCGTGAAGTTGGAAGCGTAGAAAACTACTTCAATGATAACGACCTTGAATTTTTGACACAGCTTGCAGAGGATAAGTCTATTCCGGTATGGCAGATTACAGACGAGATAGAGCATAAGCTTAAAAATGGTACATGGTACACGCTTGATGAAAGCATTGAAATGCCTAAGAACATTAATAGGAAGCTTCAGAATGCGCTTAATGATCTTATAGAAGGTCAGGTAAGGCAGGAAAAGGCAGCTCCTACACTGTCTCAGGTAACAAAAGAGGTTAGAAACACTCTGGAAAAAGAAGCTGCAAGTATAGGTGCAGAGTTCACGGATGATGACATTGATTATCTCTCAAACCTTGTATATAACAATGCTACAAAGCAGGAAATCACGGATGCATTAAATACCAAGATGGCAACAGGTAGCTTTGGCATATCTGCGGAGACTCAGGAGCAAGTTAATGCATTGTTTAAGCAGGCTCAGAATTATAACCCTAACAGCAAGGAATTTGTGGAGGCTCAGTCTGAAGCCCTTAGATTGCTGGCTAATGAAGTGGCACCAGATGCTACACCGCTTGAAAAGTTTGAAACATGGCGTTACATGGCTATGCTCGGAAATCCTAAGACCATGCTGAGAAACTATGTTGGTAACAAGATGTTTAGTTTGGTTACTGGCATATCTAATAATATTGCGGCAGCAAGCGAGGCGGCTGTAGATAAGACTTCGAAGGCTTTAGGCGGCGAAGGAATACAGCGTACAAAGAGTGTTCTTAATCCGCTTGATAAGGCAGATAAGTCATTGATTGATGGTGCTGGCCTTGATATAGAAGCCAGCAGATACAGACAGGCTATGGGCTCAAAGTATGAGAAAGTCAACAAAGATACTTTGAAGCAGCATAGAAGTGTCTGGAAGTCGTCTGCAATGCAGAAACTGGAAAAAATCATTGACGCCGGTATTAGTGATTACAAGGCAGTTAAAAAGAAGTATTCAACATCACTTGCAGGATATCTTAAAGCTAATGGTTTTGACTCATCAATTTATGATGCAGACGTAAAGTACAACCGCTTAAAGAACCTTAGTGAAGACAGAGTTCTTACAAAGGCTGAAAAAAATACCATGGAAAGCCTTAAGAAGCAGGTTGATGCACTGGAAAAGGCAAGAGATTATGCACTTAGTCAGGCTGAGTATGCAACATTCCATGAGGACAATGCTTTTGCTAAGTGGTTAACGACAGCTTCAAACAATGCGCCTACACCATTAAGAGTTGCTATAGAAGGCGTAGTACCATTTAAGAAGACACCTGCTAATATCTTGAAGAGTGGCATTCAGTATTCGCCTTTAAATGCTATTGATTCAATAAGGAAGACAGGCAAGTTCATATATGAGAACACAGGATCACGCAAAGGTAATCTTGCTGAAACTTATATCAAGAAAACACTTAAGGGCGAAGAAAAAGAAGTTGCTAAGACACTTGCCTCAGAAGTTATTGATAGCTGGGCTAAGACATTAACAGGCGGTGGACTCCTGGCAATGGGCTATTATCTGTATGATAAGGGCATCTTAAATAGCAGCGATAAGGACACACAGTATCAGGACCAGTTAGAAGGAATTCAAAATTATTCCTTAAAAATAAATGGCAAGACTTATACAATCGACTGGACTGCACCGGCAGTAATGCCTTTATTGCTTGGTGCTGAGATTAGCAAGCTAAGAAACTCCGAAGGCAAGGAAACATCTGAGTGGTACGAAAACTTAGATGAATATTTGAATGCAGTGAATAGGGTTGCTGATCCTATCGTTGAAACCTCCATGCTCTCAGGTATTAAAGATTCTCTTGAAACGGCTGCTAATGCTGCCAAATACAATGAGAATCTTAATATCCCGGCACTACTTGCGTATAACTCCGCTACAGGATATTTGACGCAGGGAATACCTACATTGTCAGGTCAGATCGCTAGGACAGTGGATAACACAAGACGCTCGACCTATACTGATAAAGAAGGCGTGGCAGGAGTACTTGAAAAGCAGGGCAGAAAACTTCTTAACAAGATACCTGGACTCTCAACACTCAACGAGCCTTATATTGATACATACGGCAGAGAGCAAAAGAACGGTCCTAGTGATAATCCACTTCTTAATCTCGGCTATCAGATGCTTAGTCCGGGGTACATGACAGACATCAATACTACTAATGCTGATATCCTTAGCCGTGATATTTACGAGAAGACGGGTAATGAGAATGTGCTTCCTCAGTGGCAGTCATCATTAAAGATTGATAAAAAGAAAGTGGCACCCGGAACATATACCGAGTTTGCAAGGCAGTATGGTAATACAAACTATGAGATAAGAGATGCACTTTCAAATGATGAATGGTTTGCTGGCTTAAGTGATGAGGAAAAGGCTGAAATTCTAAAAGATGTAAACAACATATCCAAGAATGTAGGACAATCCACCGTTGATCCTGAATTCACATCGAGCAGTAAGCCTTATATGGCATATTCAGAAGGTGGAGTAGAAGGGCTTGTAAACTATTATAAAGACCAGCAGATTAAAGGCATTGCTAATGAATCTGGGCTTAAGAGTAATACTACTTATTCCAAGGAAATACAGGAAGATTTAAAGAATGGTGACACAGAAGCAGCACAGCAGAAGATAGATAGTGCTAATGAGTTGGATGCGTTAGGGATGCTCAATTCCACAACAGCAAAGACTTATGACAATGCAAAAACTGTTATTCCTACGCTAACTGCTGAAGAGTTCGCAGATACGTATAAAGCTATGGATGCGGACAATAACAATAGGATTAAGCAAGACGAGGTGCTTGCTTACTTCAAGGCAAATAATGTGTCACAGGAAGACGCTGATAAGTATTGGCAGGCTTACGGCAATAACTGGAAGACTGTGCCGGTATTAGAAGGTGATGAGTGGAAGGCTAAAAAGGCGACTACAGAAACAACACCGGAAGAAATAGCACCGGGAGAAACCACAACCGCTACAGATGACTACTCTGGTGGTTCCGTAGATATCCACAACAGACCTTTAGTGCCAACAAGCGAGCTTAAAGCGGTAGGATGGAGAGATGCTGGCGAAGGATATGCAACAGTATTTAGCAGTACCTATAGTAATGCTGATGAGACGGATGTAAGAAATTTCACGCCTATAGTCACTGATAATGGCCAGTATGTTAAGACTGTATCTCCTGAATTCCTTCAGAGCTATGCAGAGGAAGTAATTGACGGAAAACATAACGATTATCTGGGGCTCCAGATTGGAGGATCTTACAAGAGCATCAAAGAGGCTACCAAAGCCGCAGAGAAACTTCATGAGGACCAGGAAAAAGAATACGGCTTAGCTCCAAAAGAGGATACCAATATTCCTTTACCGGAAGACTTGCCAGAACAACCACAGCAAAGCAGTGATGGCATTAACTGGGATCTGAACAATGGATATAACCTGAAAAATACTAAGACATATCAGAGAGCAAAAGATGCTGGTATATCCGATAGCGACTTTGCTAATGCTTGGTGGGCTGCTGATACAGATGGAAACGGCTACATGAAAAAGTCAGAAGCACAGGCTTATGTAAATGCTCTTGAAAACCTTTCTGATGAGGAAAGAAATAAGTGGTTCCATGTCTTATATAAGGGCAGGTAAAATTATATGGCGGGGCGTAAAAACCTCGCCATATTTTTTTGTGCAAATAATTGTAAAAATCACTTTAAAATGCTATGAGAGCTTAGACGTAATATACACGTAATATACAAAATCAGAACAATCAAAATCAAATAATTCAGTATTTATACGGTTTTGAACCCTGTTTTAAAAATAGAAAAAATTACATTTCTATTAATTTTTAAAACTGAGAATTCAGTGTTTGTGCGGGATTGAAGCGTTAGAAATTGTTAATTTTTTTAATCGTAATATACAAATGATATACAAACCATGCGTTATTATATTAGGTTTATATCGTCGATTAGTTGTTCAATTGACACATGAGTGTATCGGTCTGTTACGTCTTTGGACTTATGTCCTAAAATCAATTTGCGGTGCAATTCAGGGATGTTTTTTCTCTCCATTAGAGTTGCACAGGTATGACGTGTATCATGGAAGGAATGGTCCATATTTAACGATTTCATATATAATCTCAACTCGTCCCTAGCCTTACTGTATTTCAACTTTTCACCATACCTCATTATGAGGTATTCTCCGGATGTAGATAGTAGAGGTAAGATTTTATCAGATAGTGGGATGTATCTATTTTTCCCCGCTTCTGTTTTTAGCCCACCAACAAGATAATGTTTATCAAGAAAAGCATTATCAGATGGCATGGATAGTAATTCGCGTATACGCATTCCGGTGTATATGAGAATGAGTAAGAGTTTTGCATAAAAATCGTCTTTGCGCTGCCATAATATATCTATCTCATCATCGGTAAAGATAGTGTGCGGCCTGGAATTGTCGTTTGTGTGTTCAAGGATTATGAGTGCGGAAATATCCTCATCAACAAATCTGTGTCGCAAGGCAGTTTTATACATTCCACGCAATACAATCCGTATATTGGCTATAGTTGATTGCGATTTATGAGATTGCTTAAGTGCTACTTTTTCTATATCTTCTAGGGTTATTTTTTCAAATATCTGATCATGGAGAGGCTCTAGGAGTTTATACGCAGCCTGATAAGAATAATAGGACTGAGGAGACAAGGGCTTACTTCTCCTCCCCAGCTCATCAGTCCACATCTCGTAAATCTCTGAAAATTTATGTTTGTTTTCTAGTTCTTTCTCTTTGGCTAGCGTAACAGGAGATTGATTGTACTTCTCCAGATCACGCAATGCATCAGCACGCTTTTCGTAGTATCCAACATACTTATAGGACGGTACATATTCACCGTTAGCATTTAGTTTTACCCCGTCCCATACACGGATTGCATAGGGACGTCTTCTTTTGCCGGACAGCTTAATCACTGATCCGCTCTTGTTTGGTCTTCTCATATAACTACCTCATGGGTTGCATTTACCACATGGCTTATAACCATTCTTAACAAAATAATCTCGAGACTCAAATACTTTATTAGATTCCTTTATATCCAGTACACTTGAACATGTTGATTTATGGAATTTCATAGTGCTTTTATTGCCTACATAAGAAGGAGATTCAGGTTCGGATAATTCCACTGTTTCTCCGTCAGAGTAGCCATCATTATATCCTTCACTGTATCCTTCCTCATAACCAGTGGTATAACCTTCCTTATACCCTTCGCTATACCCGGTTGCCGAACCATCTTCATGTCCATCCTCATATCCAGCCTTAGAACCTTCTTCGTAGCCCTCATCATAGGTTCTGGTATTAGTTGCATCACATCCAAGTAAAAACAAAGCAAGTGACATTAGAATAATCGTTAATAGTCTGTTCATAAGGCCTCCTTATCTAGTAGATCACTTGATGAAAATATTCTCCATTTCTTTATACTCGTTCCACTTTTCTCTGACATGGAGTATAGTTAGCACTCTGTTTTTTTCATCCTGTGAAGCGTGTTCAAAGCAGTATCGGAAAAACTTCCATCTGGTATCGTCATCCTCTTCTGCTATGTCAAAACCTGCTAAACTAGGTTTCTTACGATTAACAACTATATCCTGATCAATTTTACTAACTAAAGTGTCTAAATCTACTCCAATAGCAGTAGCAACTTTGTCGATAGTTTCTAGGCTGGGATTAATCGGATTTCCTCTGGGGTCCTTGTTATTTTCAAGCATGGAAATATAAGACTTTGATAAATCAGCCATTTTACCAAACTCTTCCATGTTGATTTTGTTTAAATCTCTAAATTCCCTAATAACATCCCCCAATGTCATGGCATTCCACCTCCTATAAGAGTAAATATATTTTACATTATGCGTAAAACAAAAACAACAAAATTTGAAAAGAGTAATTGACATGTTCAACAAGTTGTTGTATGTTAAACATAGAGTTCAACATATAGCGGGGAGGAGTTAAAAATGGATTACAGAGTTAAAGAGCTTCGTGAGAAAAGAGGTTTATCACAGGCTACTCTATCTAAGTTATCTGGCGTATCTAGGCCAACAATCAGCAAATTAGAAAATTCCGATGAGGAAGTAGTTATTAATTCAAAAACACTTGAAAAATTGGCGAAGGCTTTGAATGTGTCAATCAAGACCCTTTTTTTGCCTGAAAAGTTTAACAAAGAGGGCTAATTCAACAGGATATCCAACAGAATATTCAACAAAAAGAAGGGCAAAGAAATGACCAGAATTAACACTAAAGAAGCAGCATCGAGATTAAACATGTCCGTTTTAACGGTTCAGGTGTTGTTGCAAAACGATAAGCTGCCAATCGGCTATGCGGTAAAAAATCCTGGCAGTACACAGTATCACTACATCATTTATGACGAACTTGTGGAGGGGTATAAGAAGAGGGTAGAAAATGGGGAGCTATAGCGAAACACTTACCGCAGAAGAGCACAAATCATGGTCTAAAAGAGTAAGAATATGGCTTTTACAAAATGACATGGACCTAAAAGACCTAGCCGATCAGATTGGCTATGCATATAAGACAGTAGTTGATTCACTTGGTAACTATGAACGATGCAGCCGTTTTTTTGTCGCGGCGGTAAATGACAGGATGATGAGGGATGAATAAAGCGATTAACATTGTGGGGGTTTTTCTTTTGACAGCGTTCAGTTGTCAATTTTCCACTAGCGCGAGTGTCGCGCCAAATGAACCAAACATAATAATAGATACTATTCCGATTAAGCCTGATCCGGTGATTTTAGCAGCTTCCAAAGTTGATAAAACTGCTGACTGGGATGCGGATATATCCGATAGCACGATACAGCTTAGTCAAGAGGATGCGGAAGCACTTATGAAGATTGCATATGCTGAGGCCGGCAATCAAGGAATAGAAGGACAGCTTAAAATCTGTGAGGTTGTTTATAACCGCGTTTTGTCGGATGAATGGCCCGATTCGGTTCTGGAAGTTATCTCACAGCCAGGGCAATTTGAGTCATATGCAAACGGTAGCTTTGCAAAAGCGCAGCCAACAGCCGAAACACACTTGGCCCTAGCAGAATTTGAGAAAAACATAAATGCTGACAGGCAGATCATAGCCTTTGAGACTAGAAGAAATAAGAAGTCATTAGAAAAATACTTTAGTTATCTGTATAGCGTAAAAGACCACGACTTTTACGTGATGAGATAAAAAAAGAACCGATTGCGGGGGCAAACTCGGTTCAAAGCGAAAAACTATCAACTAAGTGCATGATAGCACAAGAAATGGAGGAAGACAATGGATTTGGAATTAAAAACTTTGTTAAGGGAAAACGAGAGATTAAAAGCGGCGTTTACTGTATTACTTGCAAAGTACAAAGCTACGAAAAAGGAAAATCGTACTTACGTTTTAGACAAGGAAGATGCAGAAATGATTATGCTAATTGCAGGTCACAAGCCTAGAGAGTTAGAAGTTATTAACTTTGAGGCAGTAGAGGTGGGCGAATGAGAGATTGGACAAGAGATGATCCGGTTCGTGATGCCGAGGACTATGCAAACAGAGAGGACAAAAGACCAGTAATAGGAATATGCCCGATATGCCAGGCAGAAATACATGGTGAGTCTGATGGGTATTATGCAGATGAAGCTTATCAGATTGATGGCTGGTGGGTATGTGAGGATCATGTATTCGATTTCTTAAAGAAAAGAGGTGCAAAACTATGACACTAAGGGAGAAATTAACAAATATTCAGAACGACTTGAAAGCCCCGAAGAATCAATATAACAGCTTTGGAAAATATAAGTACCGTTCATGTGAGGATATCTTAGAGGGGTTAAAGCCAACACTAAAAAAACATAAAGCCACTCTTAAAATTACAGATACCGTTGAAATGGTCGGAGATCGCTATTACATAAAGGCTACAGCTACTCTTATGGACACGGAATCAGAAGATTTTATATCTAACGAGGCATACGCCAGAGAGAGTGATGACAAGAAGGGAATGGACGCTGCGCAGGTTACAGGAGCTACATCATCTTATGCGAGAAAATACGCTCTTAACGGCTTATTCCTTATTGATGATACAAAAGACGCTGATACAGACGAATTCCAGGGCAGAGTAAGAGGCCAGAGCAAAGCCGAAACAGAGCAGGATAATAGTTGGGTTGCACAGGGTAAAGACCTTATTGATGCTACAAAGATTAAATCTCTTAAGACACTTTGCAAAAATCACAAGATGGATGAGCAAAAGCTTGCATCAAAATACAACAAGTCAAAGATCGAAGAGTTGACTATTACAGATTATGCGGATTTTTGCAAGACTGGCGAAGAGTTCATGAAGAAGTGGGATGAAGCAAATGCCGGATGATAAGTTTACTGGGAATTTCAAAGATATAATTTGCTTTTTGAGTAATCAGGACGCTAACGCGCTATGGGATTTAACGCCACACAAGGACGTTAGAAGGCGTTCTTCATCAGCTAATAACTATTTCTATGCACTTATGACAAAGATAGCTGAAAAGCTTCGAATATCGCTAAATGAGGTGCATAACATAATGCTCTCTAGGTATGGTTATCCAGAGTTTGTTGACGACAAAATAGTTTATTTTATCCTGCCGGACAGAATAGATGTAAACAAGCTTGAAGCAGTACATCTTAAGGCGACGGATAAAACACAGACACTTGATAATGGAGAACTTAACAGAGTGTATATCGTGATGCGAGGATCACATACTTATAACACTTCTGAGATGGCAAGGCTTATAGACGGCGTTATATCCGAAGCAAAAGAACTTGATATTGAAACAATCACTGTTACTGAAAAAGATAAGATGCTGGAAGCATGGGGCAAGGCGTATGAAAAGCAAAAGAACCAAGGCATGTGAGATAAAGCCAAAGGTAAGAGAGGCAGTAGAGGAACGTGATAATTATTGCTGCATCTATTGTGGTAAGCCTGGCAGAGGTGAAGGCCATTTTATAAAGCGTAGTCAAGGCGGCCTTGGAATTGAGCAAAATATCATTACGGTTTGCCGCTGGTGTCATCACCAGATGGATGATGGCAAAGATCGTGCTTTATATATTGCAAAGGCTGAGAAGTATTTAAGGGAACATTACCCGGACTGGAATATTTCAGACCTTATTTATCGCAAAGGGTTTGAATATGACTAAGGTTGAAATGTTATGAAAGAATTGTGGAAAAAAATAGATTGGATTACTAATCTTCGTGGTGAATATGAAATTAGTAATTTAGGAAATGTTAGGCGCACATCTTTGCTATGGCATAATCATTTGACTGGTGAGTGTCAAATAATTCATAAAATACGAAATCTTTTGTTATATGACAATGGACACGGATATTTATATGTGAGTTTGCCTATTGATACAGAAAACGGGATTAGAAAGAAAATGATTTATGTTCACAAATTAGTGGCAATTTGTTTTTTGAAAAATCCTGATAACAAAACAGAAATAAATCATAAAAACTTTAATAGAAAAGATAACCGTGTTTCAAATTTGGAATGGTGTACGCATGAAGAAAATAGTGATTATTCAAAAACAATGGATAATCGCTTAAAGCCTTATTATCCATCTAAAGGTAGTAAAAGAAATCAAAATGAATTTAAAGCAAGAATAGAAAAAAATAGTAGTTATATCCAAAAATTCTATACCTCAAAAAAACCTATTGAAAAGAGAAATATACATTATTTTCAGGGAAAATATACCGTCAGAGTTGGATATAACAAGAAAAAAATATATTTAGGAAGATTTGAAAAATATGAAGATGCTGTAAATGCCCGAATAAGTAAATTGAAGGAATTACATTTATTGGAATAAGCCTTTTGTTTTCTTAAAAGGAAATTATCGCATATTAGTAACTTATTGAGAGCCATTGTAAAGTCTCCGGTGCATTCAGTCACACCGGAGCAGAAAGGAGGATATGAAATGGGTAAAATGAGCCGAGAAAAAGGCAAACGTTATGAGCGTGAGTTGGCGGCTACATTAAAAGAGTATGGATATAACGCAAGGCGAACAGCTCAGTATTGCGGAAAGACAGGTGATGCCTCAGATGTAATTGGGCTGCCCGGAATACACATTGAAGCAAAACATCAAGAGCAATTCAGAATATACGATTGGATGACACAAGCAGCTTTTGACAGCTTGAAATCAGGGGATAAACCCACAGTTTTCTTTAGAAAGAATAACAGAGAAACATTAGTATGTATGCGACTTGCGGATTGGATTGAGTTGTATAGAGAGTGGGAGGCTTCAAATGATAATTGATCGTAATGGAAATATCATAGATGCGGTTCAAGTTCCTGATGGTTCTGCAATCTTTGAATGTTTCCGGGTAAGAGTAATATTAGAAACCCTTTGCAAAAAGGGCTACACCGTCAAAAAAGAGGTGATAGGGGAAGAGGATTTTACAGAATTTCCTAATGAGCAGCAGATCATGTACTGCATAGCTAAGTATCACGGAGATTTTGCAACGATAGAAAAGATTTATGTTATTCAGGTTCTACCTTTTTCAAGTGATGAAAGTGAGTGAGGTTTTGTTGTGGGGCAAGGATGGATAAAACTACATAGAAAAATTCGTGAATGTAGTGTTATTTGGGATGATAAACCTTTTTCCAGAGGACAGGCATGGATTGATCTTTTAATGATGGCAAATCATGAGGCTAAAGATATCTTTTTTGATGGCGGTGTTTATAGGGTTGAAAGAGGGCAACAACTTACAAGTATTAGAAAATTGAGTGAAATATGGGGCTGGAGCCGCACAAAGACAACAAAGTTTCTAAATGACCTTAAAAAAGCGGAAATGGTTAGTTTAAAAAGTGACGCCAAAAAGACGGTTATAACCATAGTAAATTACGACAATTACCAAGATGCAGAAATTAAAAAAGAGCCACAGAAAAGCCACGAGCAAGCCACAGAAAAGCCACAGAAAGACACAAACAAGAATGATAAAGAATTAAAGAATAAAAGAAAAACTCTCTCTAGTGAGGATGAGCATAATCAAAAGCGATTTACCCCTCCAACGATTGATGAAGTTGATGCTTATTGCCAAGAGCGGCAGAATGGCATAACTGGAGAAGAGTTCTGTTCTTTCTACGAGTCTAAAGGATGGATGGTAGGGAAGAACAAAATGATAAGTTGGAAAGCAGCTGTGAGAACATGGGAAAACAAGCGCGGATTCTCTCGTCAGCAGCCCAAGCAAATAAAACCATCGGTAGTACATACCGACCATGGAGATTATGAGGTGGTAACACTAGATGATATGTGAGGAAGAAATCAAAAAGGCGATAAACGTCATAAAGAGCAGACCAGACGCTTTGTTTGAAATCCGCATTATCTCTCCAAGAAGCAAAGAGCCTATCAGTGGATATTTTACAAATGCTGATAAGGCAGTTGAAGCCCTTAAAAAGCAAGATTTGACAGATACAAACGTGTATATTGTCCTGAATACCATAAACGAAGCCTGTTATAGCCGTGTGCAGAGGGATAAATTTGTCAAAGTCAAGACTGCTACAAGTGACAAGGATATTGATTTTAGGGATTGGATATTGGTTGATTTAGACCCTGTCCGACCTAAAGATACATCCTCAACACAAGAACAGATAGACAAGGCATTAGCTAAGAGTGGCAAGATACATAACTTTCTGTTAGAGCAAGGATTCCCAAGACCAGTTATAGGCTTTTCCGGGAATGGTTATCACTTACTGTATCGCATAAACATGATGCCTACGAGTGAAAGCAAGGAACTGTTAAAACAGTTTTTGATAGCACTTGATGAACTGTTTTCGGATGATGAAGTATCGGTAGATCAAGTCAATTTCAATGAGTCAAGGGTATGCAAACTGTATGGCACATTAGCACAAAAGGGGCTTAACACTGAGGAACGACCTCACAGAATGAGCAAAATCATCAAAATACCTGATGAAATAATCCCGGTGGAAGCTGCATACATCAAGAAAATATGCAAGATTGTAAAGCCTGATGATATAAAGCCAAACAGATATAACGGCTATTCATCTAGTAATTTCGACATTGAAGAATGGATGAACAAATACGGCTTGCGATATACGGCTTATTCTTACGGCACAGGTACAAAGTATTGCTTAGATCATTGCCCATTTGACGATAGCCATACAAAAAAGGATGCCGCGATATTTAAGCGGAGTAATGGAGCGATAGCTTTTAAGTGTCTGCATAACTCGTGTGCTGATAAAACATGGCAAGACGTAAGGATGATGTACGAGCCGGAGGCATACGAAAAGAAAAGGCAGTATGAAGAGAGACAGGCATATCAGTCATACAACAGGGATAGAAAACCCGAACCAAAGCATATAGAGAAAAAGGATGATAAGCCTATCTTCCATACACCTAAAGAGATTCTAAACCGCCCTAAACAAGCGGAAGAGATCATAAGGTCAGGGATAACACTCTTTGATAAAAAGTTTCGTGGTTTCCGTAAAAAAGACGTGACAGTGCTTAGTGGTCAGACAGGAAGTGCAAAGTCAACGCTGCTATCGGAATTGATACTGAATGCAGTGGACAAGGGCAATAATGTAGCAGCCTTTAGTGGTGAGTTAGATGATGTGGACTTTATGCGGTGGATGAACCAACAGGCAGCCGGAAAAGCGTATGTTGAACCGTCACAATGGGAAGGCTATTACAACGTACCATTCAAACATCAAGTAAAAATAGCTGATTGGCTTGAAAACCACTTGTGGATATACAACAACGATTACGGTTTTAACTTTGGAGCAATCATAGAACAGTTTACAAAAATGATAGACGATCACAAGTTGGATATGCTTTGCATAGATAACCTTATGGCACTTGATATATCTGATTTATCAAGGGAAAAGTATGAGGCACAATCAGTATTTGCATGGCAACTTGCGGAACTGGCAAAAAACAAGAATGTTCACATCATTGTTGTATGCCATCCAAGGAAACCAACCGGGCTATTAGGACTTTATGATGTGAGCGGAACGTCAGACATAGTAAATGCTGTATCAAACATACTCTATGTGTATCGAGTTAATCAGGTATTCAGAAATGACTATAAAACCGCATTTGGTAAAGACTGGCAAGGAATGGCCACGAATGTATGGCATTGTGCCAAGTCGAGATTTGGAAGTGTGGATGATACGTACGGAGAGTTGTATTACGAGGTTGAAACGAAGCGGCTAAAGAATGAGCAGACAGAAAATCGGGTATATGGCTGGAATGAGGCTAAGCAGATGGAATTGCCAATTGAAAAGCCGATAGAGCCACCTAAAGAGTCTGAATTTACAGATGCAACGGATATAGATGATATACCGTTTGATTAGAGGTAGGGAATGGAGATAACAGAGAAACAGGTAGCAGAGTTTTGTGATAACTATTGCAAATATCTAGCTAATTTTGCAGAGGGAATAAAGCGTACGCCGGATAAAGCAAGGTTGTTTCATCAAGCACAGACAATCCTATGTGAGAATTGTCCGTTTTCAGAGGTAATGCATAAGGGGATACATAATGAAAAATAGTGATAACGGTGTTTTGCAAGGATTAGCAAAAGCATATTATGTATGGCAATCACCGACAAAGGCAGAGATAGCTGAAAAGAAAAAGCATATCGAGTATGTTCACACAAGGGATGGTAGAGAAATGCCAATAACCGAGTGGGAGCAGAAATGCCTTGAAATGATAACACAAGCCGATTTAAGCGACCTTTTAAAGCAGATTGAAAAATACATCCAACACAATTGTTTGTGGGTTAAAACAGGCGAATTAAGGCGATATTCAATGGATTGTCTGATAAAAGGCAGTTATAAACATTGGAGTGATTTTAATTATCAGTTTTCAATAGCTGCGCAGCTTTGAAATAAAAGGGGCAGAAACTACTAACAACATCATCTGTACATAAAAGAAAGTGAGGATGCTCCCTTCAAACGGATGATGAAATAGTAATGGTTGTTGAGATGTGGAAATCCAAGAACCTATGCCCCTATTTAAAGAAAAGGGGGATGAATGAAAGTACCAGAGAGAAACGCTTTGATAGATACTTGTATATCAGAGTTAGCCACATTACATCATGAATACTTTCCTAGAGGGGATAGCATGAGTGATGAAAAGTGGGAAGAAGTCATTCACAAGATGGATGAAATAGGGGCAAAGTTCAAAGACAGCCCTATAAAGAATATCTCAGGAGTGCTTGAACAGGCTTTCCTTGATGATATAGAGGAATACGACAAGAAATGGAGACAGTACAAAGAAAATGGCAAGACCTAGATGCGCTTTTTGCGGAAAGGAGATAGAACACAATCAACACTACTTCATCATGATGGGTAGAACAGTATGCAGAGAAGATGCACTGAAAATAAGAGCAAAGAGGTATGAAGTAAAAAGTGAGGATAGTAGCAATAGTAATGGGAATAATCCTATCGGCGTGGCTGATTTGGGATAACAGACAAAATTAAGAAAGGGCATGGGATTTGTGCGCACAAGAAATCATGATTTGCCCTAGATATGAGTATGGATTACAAGGAATTTTTAAAGAGTAAGGAATTACAGACAATCGAAGCCGGATTTGATGTGCCGGAAGAGTGGCTATCAGAAAAGCTATTCCCATTTCAGAGGGATATAGTCAGATGGGCTTTAAAAAAAGGTAAGGCAGCTATATTAACAGGCTGTGGAACAGGAAAATCATTCATGCTGCTTATGTGGGCTTTATGTGTACATAAGCATACAGGCGGCAAGGTTCTTATTGTATCGCCTTTGTCAGTAGTAAAACAGACTGCAAGAGAAGCAAAGAAATTTGATCTATGCGAAGTGAATGTTTGCAGAACACAAGATGATGTAAAAGACGGATTGAACATTACCAATTATGAAATGGTGGAACATTTCAACGCTAATGATTTTGTGGCGGTGGTACTTGATGAATCATCAATCCTTAAATCATTCACATCAAAGACAACAGCGGATTTTACAGACAGATTCTATCACACACCATACAAATTATTATGTACGGCAACAATCGCTCCCAACGATTATACGGAGATAGGTACATCATGTGAGTTTTTAGGGATTATGAGCAGAACAGAAATGCTTGCTACATATTTCGTACATGATGGCGGTAAAACATCAGATTGGAGATTAAAGAAAGCTGGTGTTACTAAGTTCTGGGAGTGGTTCGCAACATGGGCTATGTACTTTAACAGCCCGGCAGACCTTGGATATGAAGCAGAGGGGTATGATCTTCCACCACTTAACATAAAGACTATTTTTACAAAATCAGAGGTTGCGGATTATGAAATGTTTGTAAAGGTAGCTGAGACACTTCAAGAACGTAGAGAAGCGAGAAAAGAAAGCATTGAGGATAGGACAGATAAAGCAAAAGAGCTGACAGAATCAGATAACAGTCAATGGCTTATATGGGTTGATTATAACGATGAATCAGATGTTTTGCGTAAGAAGATAGATGATTGTGTGGAAATTAAAGGAAGTGACGAGCCGGAACGTAAGGCACAGGCAAGTATAGATTTTGCCAATGGCGATATTAGATGCTTAGTAAGCAAGCCCTCGATATTTGGGTTCGGTAGTAACTTTCAAGGTTGCCATAACGAGATATTCTGCGGATTATCAGATAGCTATGAGCGTTTCTACCAAGCAGTAAGGCGGTGTTGGAGATTCGGACAGGATAAGGAAGTGAATGTGTACATCATACTATCTGAAAAAGAAGTATCAATACTTGAAAACATCAAGAAAAAACAGGCTCAGATGGATGAAATGCAGAAACAAATGACTGCGCTAATGAAAGAAGTCACATTGTCGGAGATTCAGCATACAACAAGGATTACAACAACTTATAAACCAAAGATAACAATGACACTTCCAGATTTTATGAAAGGATAAAGATATGCAGATTTTAGATTCATATATCACAGAGCGTTACGCTCTCTACAATGCAGACACTACCGAGGCTATAAAGGAGATTCCTGATAATTCAATCGGACTTAGCGTGTACTCCCCCCCATTTTCGTCATTATATACGTATTCAAACAGCGATAGGGATTTGGGTAATAGCCGTAATGATGACGAGTTTTTTACTCATTTTGAGTTTATCGTCAGGGAATTATACAGAATATTGATGCCGGGCAGAATAATGGCGGTTCACTGTATGCAGATTCCGGCTATGAAAGAACGTGATGGATATATAGGCATAAAGGATTTCAGAGGTGATCTGATTAGATTATTCCAAAAGTGCGGATTTATCTTTCATGGTGAGGTAACAGTGTGGAAAGACCCGGTTGTTGAAATGCAGAGAACAAAAGCATTGGGGTTACTTCACAAACAGCTTAAAAAGGATAGTAGCCGTACAAGAATGGGATTGCCTGATTACATCATATTCATGAGAAAAGATGGCGATAATGAGGAATTGATAGAGCATGACAATGAATCATTCCCGGTTGATTTATGGCAAGACTACGCAAGCCCTGTGTGGAGAGAGTTTGCAAGCCCTGTATGGTGGAATATCAATCAGAGCAATACATTAAACAAAATGTTTTCTGATGAAGAATCGGAACGTCACATAGCCCCGTTGCAGCTTGATGTAATAGAACGCTGCGTGAAATTATACTCCAACGAGGGAGATACAGTATTCACACCATTTATGGGTATTGGCTCAGAAGTGTATCAGAGTGTGAAAATGGGGCGCAAGGCGATAGGAATTGAGTTAAAGCATGAATACTTTGAACAGGCAAAGAAGAACCTTATAAGCCTTGATGATGAGGATAAACAAGTCAATTTGTTTGATTATATGGCTAATTTAGCCACATGAGGAATGGATATGTTAACAGTAAATGAAACACTACTAGCAGTAGTAAGGAATATAGAACAGTGGGATTTCAAGTTATATCCCAAGTTTTCACTGAATGAGAATGAGGCAAGGGCTGTAGCTGATGAACTTGAAAAGATAGTTGCCAAACAGATGGTAGCGGATTATCAGATACGGAATGGCGAAGAGCCGGATTTAGATTGTGATTTGAGGAATTAATCATGAACGGTATATATAAAGATCCCGAGAAGCGGAGAGCATACCAAAAAGCCTATTATTTAGCCCATAAAGCCGAGATAAAAGAGCGGCATAGGGATTATTACAAAAAGAACTGTGACCGCCTTAAAGGGGCAAGCAGAGAGCAATACAGGGCTAAATGCATGGAGCGGTATAATTCGGAAAAAGGATGAACAATCGGTGCTACCTTCCGAGGATAGCCAAGTGTAGCTGATAGTGTGCAGCCGAATAGGGGTGGTCTAAGCGGTACGGAACTATCGTAGATAGGTCTGTATGGGAGTCCAACGCTATGATGGTCGTGGTGGTAAGCGACCAAGGGTGCTGTCTACTTGTAGGCGGTATAGAAATAGCTGACATAAGCCCATGGTAGTAGGCTGACGAGTCACTATCATGGCAATCGGTTATCCCTGATAACGATTGGAAATCCAATCGGTTAGATATACCAATGATAGTTAACTCGGTAAGGAGCAAGTTAAATAATTTTAGAGGTAATTTAAGTTTCAGTGTGGTTGAGTGATATTTTTATTCTTTAGTTCTATTGTGTATATTTTAAAGTTTATTGTGGTTTTATTTTACTTTCAGTGTGGTTAGATATATAATGAAATTACCACAACAAAGGAGTAAAATAGAGATGGAACAACAGTTATACAACATAGAGCCAAAGGAGTTTAAGGTGTTAGATCGAGTTGAAGTTGACAATAACCTTAGATACGAATTAGAGCCAATACAACGACCTACACAGTGTCCTCAATGCAAGGATAGCAACATTGTCGTACAAGCCAAAACTCAGCGTAAAGCCAGGGATTTAAACGAGTTTGGCAAGATGGTTGGTATTGTTATTAACGGTCATAGGTACAAGTGCAAGACTTGTGGTAAGACCTGGACAGACCAATTTCAAGGCATTGATGCTAATGCAAAGATGACAGTTCGTATGCGTGATTACATCCGAGAACAAGCCTTACAGAAGCCGTTTTCACATATAGCAAAGGAGTTGGATATATCCGTTCCAACCATAGAGAGGATATTCACTGACTATGCTACGGAAATGGAATCCAAAAGGCAGTTAATTGCTCCAAGAATCCTTGGAATGGATGAAACCATGCTGAATGGTGTCTATCGTGGAATGTTCGTTGATGTTGAGAATAAGCGAATCATTGACATGACAGAGGATAGAAAGCTATACACTGTCAGAGCCTGGCTAAGTCGCTTACCAGCCAAGGAACGAATTGAATGCGCCACGATAGATATGTGGGGTTCATATAAAACCGCTATTGAATTGGAATTGCCTAACGTATTCATCATTATTGACAAATTTCATGTTATTAAACACCTCAATGAAGCACTTGATGTTATCCGTAAAAAAGTCGCTTCTGAGCTTCCAGAGAAGCAAAGAAAGCACGTTAAGGGTAATAGATGGCTACTACTCCGAAACTCTGAGGAATTGGACGATATGCAGCAAATTCGGCTACAAGATTTACTGTATTCGTTTCCGGCTTTTGAGAAACCACATACCATCAAAGAGAAGTTCAGAGAAATCTATCTGTTCAGTAAGACTAGAGCAGAAGCTGAACAAGCCTTTGAGGAATGGAAAACAACTATTACCGATTATCCAGAGTATTTAGCTTTTGCTGATATGGTAGAGAATTGGAGAACCGAAATATTCAATTACTTCGATAATCGCTATACAAACGCTATAACGGAGTCATTGAACAGAGTTTCCAAGGAAATCTCAGCAATAGGCAGAGGCTACAATTTCAAGGTTCTAAGAGCCAAAATACTATATCGCAATTCAGCAGTTAAACAGGCTAAGTACAATTACTACAAGCCTGAGAAGTTAGATGGCAGAGCGATAATTGAGCACTGTGACATGATACTTGATGTCAATGGAATACAACTCATTATCGAGCCTAAGTCAGTAAGTGCTGGTGTTGATATTGACGAATTATCCGAGGTTTTACGGAGCAACACAACGTTTATTTATCAGAGAGCAGTTGAAAAGCTATTAAAGGAGCAAGATGGAAACAGTAAAAAGTGAAATCCAAAAAGTCCATTGCTTATTTGAGCAATCTGGCACGTTTAAAAAGGAGTTTATCAAGCTAGGTGTTAATGCTGAGGATTATGACATTAACAACGGTTTTGGGGAAACAGACCACGTTATAGACCTATTTTCTGAAATCAGAAAAGCCTACGACAACGAACCAAGCATCTTTGACGATATAGGCCAGGATGATTTGATATTTGCCTTTTTCCCATGTGTACGCTTTGAAAATCAGATAATGTTGCATTTCAGAGGACAATCCAATGGTATGCAGAAATGGTCTTGGCAGAAGAAAATGGCTAACTGCCTTAAACTTCAAAGCGAAGTCACTGAGATGTACGAGTTGGTAAATAAACTCTTTATTATCTGCTTTGACAGAGGTTTAAAGTTGATCCTTGAGAATCCTTACTCAGAGGAACACTACCTCAGACGTTATTGGTGCTATCAGCCAAGTATCATTGATACCGATAGACGAGAACGTGGAGATTACTTCAAAAAGCCTACTCAGTATTGGTTTGTAAATTGTGAACCAAAGCATAACTTCATCTTTGAAGCAACCAACTACAATGCTCTTGATTGTAAGGATGCTATCC
>Ga0326511_10000814_pt1 | contig 27028 bp, 49 predicted proteins | sample 0_2496_0518_D_FD_203701 | JGI IMG/M metagenome (GOLD analysis project Ga0326511, IMG submission 203701) | Bovine rumen microbial communities from UC Davis, California, United States - 0_2496_0518 | ecosystem: Host-associated > Mammals > Digestive system > Stomach > Rumen | place: USA...
TTGCGCCATCCATACACTTTTTTCTACTTTCGTCACCCTCACGCTCAGCCTTGTTTCATGCTCACGTTGTGGTGTGTATGGCTTTAGGGGTTCCCAGCAATTCAATGTGTAGTTTTTCGTGCAGATTACTCTACACGCGACCTGTGTGTTGCAATGTAATTGTCAGCTAACAGCGTGACTGTGTAACACGTTAAGTCGTAGAAATCAGTATGCTTATCAATAATCCTCATCACAACCTCCTTTACATAATAAAAAGAGACCCGCCTGTTTCGGCGAGTCTCATATGCTTATGTTGTTGCTTTTAAACCGTTTTGGTCTTATACTTTACCCTACTTCGCGGTGAACCGCGCACTCCGTGTTCCTATCATTATGGAAATTCCCACACGTACCGTGGAAGCGTTGATATATAAGGCTTTGCTGGAATTTCTATTTTTCAAACAATTCATTTTTCAGGCATATCACCGCCGAAAATTACATCGTAATCAACGGGATGGAAAGACTTCAGCCAGTTCTTAAAATCCTTCATCATCGCCAAACGATTTTTCCTGATACCGTCTTCTGTTACGATTTTGCCAGCGACTCGTGTTTGCTCCATTGCCTGGGCAAGACAGACTTCTCTTATAATAGTTCTGACTTTTTTTGAGGTAAGGTTTTTATCTGTCTGTAAGATCTTATAATAAAGACCGGATACTCTTACGTTTTCATATGTGATAACGCGACTGCGGTCTGACGCCTGTCTGAGGACCAAACTGTTATAATATTTATCATTGTCAAATACATTGTCTTTATAAAGACGGAGCACCCTGTTACCATCTGCCCGTTTTCTCATATACCCGCCGTTTGGCCTCCTGAAAAGAAACTCATTGCGGGTACATACGCTGACAAATGAAGGGATCGCTTCTTCCGGAAAAGAAAAATACCTTCCGTTATGAATAACGACATTGTTTCGGAAATCAAATTCATCGCTCTCAATATGATAACAATCTGAAAACGGGACGCCGATGTAAGCAAGCCACAGCATCGCGTGAACAACGTCATTCGTGACGCCACCAACGGGTCCGTAAAGATCCGTTAACAGGGACGACAGTTCGGCGGGACCTCCGACAAGAGATCCGTCAACAATATGTTCATGAGAGAACTGAAAGGAAAAGCAAGCGTCGGAAACCGGATACCCCTGATCCCTACTCCACCTGGCATAATTCCGCATGGCGGAACGCATCGGAGAACCTCCCCTGACGCCCGGGGTATTGAAAACCTCCATCGTCTCCGTAAGTTCTTCCTCTGTCATTTCACAGATATCTTTCCCGATGCGTTCTTCCGCCGGTGCGATTTTGTTAAAAAACCGTTGGTATCTATATGTTTGCAATCCCTGATCCGCCTGATGATCTATAAACGCATGTTTTCTTTGTTCGTTATACATTCCCATTATCCTCCTTGCGTTGTAATGATATCAGCAAGAAGATAATACCACACAGATATCAGTTTGTCAAGTAAGATTGCAAGACTATTTTACATACCCTCTTATCACTTAAAATCATCTTCTGTCGATCCGGTGTCGCCGCCATAAAATTCATAAAGAATCTGATTGTATTTTGGCGAACCGCTCAACGGATAAAACTCATCGCCGGCCGTCCCGCATTTCACTAATTGATTTACTGTCGGTTTCGCACGAGTTGCAAACTGCCGGGAATGTGAATAGAACGACGGAACCATTTTGTCGATTAGCTTACGCCTGTCAACAAGCTCCTCATAAGTCAGTTTTCTGCCGACTGCTTTTTCAAAATCTTTGTTACTCATTAACGCATAACGGCAAACAGACTGGTACCAGCGAAGCAGCTTTTCGTTCTCTTCGATATCCGGATACGGGCCGAAATTCAAATCACTTTCCCATATCACCTTTTCCTGATAGAACAGATAAATACCTGCGCAATACTCTATGTCTGAAAAGTGATAGCCGATCAACTCTCTCGGAATACTTTTTCTTGACGGAAGGTATCCGTCCGGCAGTTGACTGATTGCGGAAGGGTCTTCCTGACGGATTTGTTCGATGCACCTTTCCCGTGTTGCCTTGCATGTTTCATAACTGGCCGTGCGCCATCCTTCTGACAACAGTTTTTCCTTCATCGATTTCTGATAGCGTTCTCTTTCGTCGATACGTTGCTGCGTTTCCCGTTTCCACTGCTGCTGCGCCTGGTAACCTGGATCACACCACTCCTTGAATAACCAGATCGCAGCGGCAATCAGAAATATAATCGTACATGCGGCACCTATAACCAACACCTCGCTTCTTTTATTTGTTGATAATTATACACCGTTGACTGTAACATTTCAATATTTTTCTCACAACGAGCATAACGATGTACAATAAAACGTACATAAAATCAAAATAATTATTACGCGCTCGCTTCCTCAATCGATGTGATTGCTTCATCAATTGAGGAAATCGCGTCTTCCAGCGAGTTCACGGCGGACTCCATCGCGTCATATCTATCGCTCATCTGCATATTTTCAGGCAAATTGTCCATCGCCTCTTCTTCCTCGTTTCGGACGTCTTCTGTTATTACAAGCGCTTTATTAAGATAATCTATAGCTGAATCGAGCCGCTTTCTTCTTCCATTGTTCATGACTTCACCCCCTCTCCCATACGGCGCAGGAGCGCTGCGGTGTCTGCGAAGATTCCGACAGCGCGATCGATTTCCTTTTCGGTGTTTTCATCGGAAAAGGAAACGCGGACGACTTCGGAAGCTCTCTCAAGACTCATACCGCTGGCGATAAGGACGTGAGACGGGAGGACTTCTTCGGAATTACAGGCCGCGCCGGCTGAGACCATCACGCCACGTTCGCCGAGCGACAGCACCAGAGCGGCAGCGTCTACGTGCGGGATGCGGACGGAAACAAGTTTTGCGTATGGTCTTGCGCGGTAGATCCCTGTGTCGTCGAATCCCGCTTCCCGCATCGCTTCTGTCAGCTTTGCGGAAAACCTCTCCGCAAGGTTCGTCGTCCGCTCAAGGATGTTCTCGTTATGCTTTGTGAGATATTTGGCGGCTTCTCCCAAAGCGACGATCCCGGGCACGTTCTCTGTGCCTGCCCGTAAGTGCCCCTCCTGCGAACCGCCGAAAACGACAGGAGAATACAGGTCTCTGTGTTTAAGATAGACCGCCGCGATTCCTTTCGGCGCGTGAATCTTGTGCCCGGAAATTGTACAGCTGTCGAAGAGAGATGCGTCGACTCCGTAGCCGAGAGCAGATTGAGTTGCGTCGCAGTGAAACAAAATGCCTCTTTTATGACAGAGTTCTGCGACCTCTTTGACGGGATTCAGAGTGCCAAGCTCATTGTTGGCTGCCATAAGAGCCACCAGACCCGTATCGCCGCGAAGGACTTCGGAGACCTGTTCCTCTGTTACAGCAGCGGTTTCATTTACGGGAAGATAGGTGACGTCGAACCCTCTTGTTTCCATTTCTTCACAGGCGTTCAGGACGGATTTATGTTCCGCCTGAGATGTGACGATGTGACGCTTGCCGACGCTTTTCAGATAATCGGAAAGCCCTGTGATTGCCAGCGTGTTGGACTCGCTGCCGGAGGACGTGAATACAATCTGCTCCGGCGGGACGTTCATGAACGCCGCAACCTGTTCCCTTGCTTTTCTGACAGCCTTCTTCGCGTTCTGCCCGAAACGGTGCGGACTGCCGGGGTTGCCGTATTCCTGCAGGAAATACGGCAGCATGGCCGCGCAGATATTCGGGAGAACTCTTGTCGTCGCCGCGTTGTCAAGATAAATCATATCATTGCTGTTCATTGGAATCACCTCCGAGATAGCATTTGATGGAAAGCCGCCCGTTCATTCCGTCGCCGAGGATCAGGCGAAGAGAATTGGCGATAGCCTCCGCCGTGAGATAACCGGAAAAATTCAGAGAGAACTCGTCCATCTTCATTGCAGCCGGTTCCGGCTGCGGTTTTGCGTCGTTGACACTGAACGTGATACTTTCACAAGTGTTTTCTGCGCTGTTTGGTGTTGGAACGTCTATTATTTCACGATCGTCTTCCTTGCCGATAAACAGATTCCACTGTTCCCTTTTCTGTTTGGACATCGTACAGCCTCTTCCGAACTGAATTTCATAAGGAGGAGCTGAAAGAATTTCGGAACATTTTTTGCGGCAGCACCCGAACATTTCGGCAAGATTGGAATACTTGACTCCGTAAATATCAACCAGATGTAGGATGTACTCACGGCCTGACGCAGGCGGGACTTTCTGAAATTCTTCCAGCGTCATTGGTTTGTTGATGTTGTAAGAGATTGTTTCACCGTTCATCTTTCTGATTTGTGACGGCGTCATATAGTCTGTGGCGAGCGTACACTTGCGGCTTTTGGAACCGTTCACCTTGTATTTGGCGGAACGCGCCAACTGCTTTTTCGTCCTGACTTCAAAATCAAAATCCGTCACGTGGTTACCTCCTTATTTATAAATCGAAAATCCTGCCGCTGTAGGCGTTACACGATAGTTCCAGCCGGCAACAGCCTTTTCCGGCGTGTCGTACAGGAACTCATTCTTGCTGGCAATGCAAAACTCATTCATGCAAACCGATTTATACTTTGTTTCTCCGGTTACGGCAAGATGAACGCTCTTGACTGCGGCAACATATCCGCAGTACGGACAGTGTTTCATTCTGCTGTCCTCCGCCTGTCTTGACGGACGCTTGCGTAATCCGTCGCGGATCACAGATTCGTAGTACTCGTACTCGTCTGAAAAATCTTCCAGCTCGCGCATGTCGTTAAGCGTCTGAAAAACGCTTCCGACGATATCGACGGTTTTCGTTTCCGCAAGAAATTCCTCCGGAGATTTCTTTTCCGCGTCCGTATCGCCGAAGTAAAACCACTCGTCGCCGATCTCACAGACCGTTCCTGTCATTTCGTTCGGATCGGGAACAAAGCGAATCAAATCTTTTTCGATACCGACGCGAACCATGTTTTTAGTTATCAAATTCATCCCTCCCATGATTATATACCTGCACTTTTTTGATGCCGGAATCAACGACTCCCGGCAGATTTTTATACTCTTTCAAAATTTTCTTTGCGTCTTCTTCCGTCATACAGCGGCACTCCAGAAGCCAGTCACCGCCGTAGTTTGTAACGACCCACCATTCGTCGTGGGTGATTCTCTGGTAGGCCATTCGTCAACCCCATCCGTAAAGCAGCGACGGATCTTCGGATATTAGCGTTTCTTTATCCGATATAATATACACAATTTCGTCATTTCTAATATGACATAGCTTAAAAGCTTGTGTCAGAGAAATCATCCTGCCATCCCTCCGTTTCTTTACGCGCCTTTCTCCTATTCTGCCGTGACAGGAATTTCTTGATCCAGTGTTTTGTTTTCTTCGGCGTGCAGATGAAGTCAATTTCATCAAGCCAGGATTTTTCTTCGTGATTGGTCTTGCGATAGTTGTTTGTTCCCATAATGTCATAACTCCATCATTCAGCATTTCACTCATCAGGAATATCGTCTCTCTTCCCATCTGCATACAAATCAATATGACACCAACGGAGTGCGTTGCAAAAAGAATTTGAAAGCCCGTGGTCTGCATGAGCCGCCCATGCCAGTGCAAGCCTCATGCGACTGATACTTCCCTTGTTTGGATGCTTTTGGAACTCGATCAGATTGTCCCAGAAAAATTGTGACAAATCGCTCGAAGACCATTCTCTGATATCATCAAGACGGATCTGTTCCTTTTTTATTGAGCTTTCCAAAAAACTAATTTTATCCACAATGATCCCTCTTTCATCCATCAACTTAATCAAATTCCCAGTCAGAATAATGGAATTCTTTACTTATAATACTATCGAGCATTTCATCGATGTACTCTTCCGCATCCCTGTCGCATGGAACGTCAAAAATGATATGGAAAGCGTCGCCGGTGTCAGGGTAAACGGTAATCGATATTGGAACATTATAATTATCAGACATTATAAAACCTCCATTATTGGCGAGTGGTGCAGGACTTGAACCTACACGGGGTACTGATCAGGTACCCCACGGACTCCGTGTCCGCGCGTCTACCATGGCGGCTCCCACCGCCTTTCGCCAACCACTCATATCGATGGCGTTACCGCCATCATTTTTTTTACTCGAACGCCTTTTTATCTATACATAATTCGTCCTCGATGTCGTCATCTTCTGTTGAGTCAGTCGCTTCCCAGTCATCAGACCATGACACGGTATCGGTTTGCTGATGGTTTGCAATATTCATTGCAGATCCAGGGCTGTCTGCCTCGACAAAAACGACCCCTGTTCTTACGATTGTTACACAATATTTCATCTTTTGCACCTCGATCAAACTCAGTTTTATTTTTATAGGAAACGGATTTCAAGAGCTGAAATTTCGTCAGGCTTTACGCCGTATGCCATCACGTCATATTCCCCGTCGCCGTACCCGGACGAGCTGCAAAAACCTTCGTCGAAAATATAAGCATCATGGCACCCCATCGTGTCGCAGAATTTACTCCACTCTTCATCGGAATAGTCAGGCTTGTTCTCGAAGAAACCGGCAAGGCCTGCGTCGACACCGATACTCCCGATATACTTCATTTTGTCCTGAGACGGAACGACACCGCCAAGGTAAATGCCGATGATGCCAACGCGTTCACCCCATTCGCCTTCGTCGCTCCCCCAGATAACACATTCGTAATCGCCGGGAATAATCTTGACATCGTTGATTCTGCACCAGACGTCGCGTTTATAGCACGGGTCTGTTATATCAATCGTGTCACCAAAGTGTCTCGTACCGATCACTGATTTTTTCATTGTTTTCTTATCCATGTTATTACCTCCATGAAAATCTAAGTTTTATCGTCAAGAATTATGCGTTATTTTAACTGAAAGCTTTCTACGCACCAGCCGTACACATCGGACAGAAAATCGGCGATTTCTTCCGGCGAGATCTCATCGTCGATTATTACTTCCTCCGGCAGGTCGTCAACGAAAATGCCGTCCGTGTCCCATCGGATATTTACAACTCTCACCTTGTTATTCCTCCCATCAATGATTAAGCCCATAAGTTACGAGCATTTCCGTCAGGGCTGCGTCGTCACAATCCTTAATTGCAGAGATCAGATCGTCGACAAACTGCCAGTCGTCAATCTGCTCCAGCGCTTTGATCAGCCGAAACGCATTTTCAATGGCAAGGTTTTTCAGAACTTCCTGATCCATATGGATTCTCCTTTCATGCAACAGGGATCAGATAATCGAGTGATAAAGATTTAAGATCGTCGTCAGTAAGACCGGCTCCTCTGACAAGCCAGTAAAGAGAATCGAGGCAGAGATTGTTTTCCTCTCTGGAGATCAGCGTTTTGAGAGCTGTACGGATGCGATAGTTCTGTTTGTCCTCCGATTCATATATGACGCTACCGTTTTCATCAACAAACTTTCCATTACGGAAAATAAACCGCCAGAAGCAGTCATCTTCTCCACAGAAATTAATCTCTCCGCTTTTTGCAAACGGCGTCAGCTCTTCAAGGAGTTCTTCCCAATCTTCTTCAAAATAATTTCCGTCCTGATTTACATCTGCACAATTCCTATCAAAGTAGTTTTTGATCGGCGAGTTATTCAAAACAGAACTGATCTCTTCGAAATCTTCATCTGTAATATCCTGACGAAATTCAATATACCCGCTACCGCTGGCATAGTAACCCATCAAATTCCCTCCTTGATTATCAAAGTCTTATTTTGTTCAGCTCAAGAAAAAATCTTCCCAATCGTTATCAGTATTCTGCAGCTCAGATTCTTTCTCATCATCTTCTTCATATTCAAACATACTGTCCGTCCACCAACAGTCACCTTCTTTAATGCGGTAGCACCGATGCCTGAGAATTTCGGTCTGTTCTTTGATGGTGACATAAGTTCCTGCGCGCTTTTTCATACCCGACACAGCGACGATCGCCCCACATGATTCACCGCGCATAGGGTAGGCCATGCAATTTAAATCGTCTCGGACTTTTACCACGTCGCCGACCTGATATAAATACTGATAATCGTCAGCCGCTTCTGTCATAAAAATCTCCTTTTATTCAACCCAATCAAACGAATCGTAGTCAACATTCGGGACAGGAATAGTTTCTTCTTCAGCGTAACCGGAAAACATTTCGTCTGTCCAGTTCCAAAGACCACCATCTTCGTAGATTTTATATTTAATACCTCCATTACTGCCAAACTCTTTGATAGTTACGGGTTGTCCACGAAGCTTAATCATATCATTATTTGCAATGCATTTGCTATTCCGGTCTGTTGACATCCTATAATATACATAATTACCATACTGACCAGATGTCGACACAAGATCATCGCGGACCTTTACTACGTCGCCGGGTTCGTAAAGTGTTGTGTTTGAATGAAACGGCATTATAAACAACTCCCTTCATGAATTACCGGAGGACGTCTCCGGGATAAACGGCGTTCTCTTTTTGGCGAGCGTTTTCAACTCCACGATGCTGCCAGTCAGAGAGGCGTTGAGAATCAAAGCGCGGTCGTTGACCCTGCGGTATTCTTCCCGCTCCTCCTGCGTCATACGGTCGACAGGTGCGTGAGTCAAAACCGTAGAACCTTTTTTAAACTCATTGAACCCACGTTTGTAATGTTTGAGCGACTGCCCGACGTAATTGCCAGGTTCCACGACGCGATAGCCGCACTTGCGGATGGATTCCAGCAGAATACCGTACTTATTCAGCAGGATTTTTCTTGCGGCCTGCACGTATTGCCGATATTTCTGTGAGTCGTATGGCTCAGATAAAATATCGGAAACACCGCTGTGATAAATGATTTCTCCGTATGGAAGTCTGGAAATCTCTTCCGCGAGGATTTCCGGTTTCTTTTTGAAGTGTTTCAAGTGTTTCTCCTCACTTTCTCATCCTATATGGCTGGACAGAACTTGACTTATCTTAGCTAACCTTAACTAAGCAAAACCTGACTTATCCTATACTAACACATAACACACAACATAACGCAACGCATCAAGGCTAACCAAAACGAAACTAAGCATATTCCTGTCTCAACATAAAACGCATAGCGCAACTAAACTCCTCCAAGCCAATCATAACCCGACTTAGTAAAGCGCACCTGAACAGAAAATGCTTAACTTATTGCTCGACTTCTTCCACCGTTGCGACGAACTTCCCGTACTTCGGTCTGCTGTCGCAAAGCCCGACGTACTGACCGGCGTGTTCAATGGCGTTCACGATGGTTTCGAGGTCGATCTTGGTTTCGTCATAACGGACGCGGAACGTGATTTTCCACTGGTCAAACCTCGGACGGGTTCTGGTAACCTTCGAACGCTGTACCGTCATGATTCTGGTGTCGCGGTAGTTGTAGTCCGCAATTAACTGTTCCTTGGTGAGATTCTCACCGTAATCAAGGGGGATATAGAGATCTTCAACGTCGCAATATTTTTCAATATCCTTTCCCTTCTTATTCGCCTTCGCGCCGTTGACGATAGTCGCCTCTACATTTTCCGCAGGAATATAAAGTCCGAGGCCTTCTTTCCAATATGCGCCGGATTCCCATTCCAGATCGGCGATGCGAAGAAGGTCTTCTTCCGTTTTATTCCGCTTTGACGTGTACTTTTTGATTTCCCTCGCGATCGGATGCAGCGGGTTAACGCACTGGCAGGAGTGCATAATCAGAGGGGTAACGCCTTTCCATGTAACTTTGATCGTTTTCATTTTTGATTTCCTCCTAAACAATTCTATCGTTGAAATCCAACGGATTTTTTGCTGACGCGATTTTGACGGCTTTGCCGTTTTCCTCTCTGTAGAGGAAGTATTTATCTCTTGACGACTTGGATGTGACAGCGTAGGTTACGCCGGAAGAAGAAACTTCCGTCACCCAGACGGTTTCTGCTGACGGGATTCCTGTCATGTTTCACTCACCGATTCTTTTTCTTTGACGATCTGTGCGGCGACGTCTGAAATGGCAAGTTCTCTTGCGTCATACCAGCCCATTTCATATTTGTCGATATTGCGGCGCATTTCGGCAGCGGCTTCGTCGATATGCGCCGTCATTTCTGAAAGCGTACATTCATAAATATCCTCGAAGTCAGAATCTTTATTGTACGAATTCAGCTCGTCGGCAATATCCTGTCTGTCGAACTCGAACTGCTGCTCAAAATAGGCAAACGTCATCTCCTGCTCGGTAAGCTGAATTTTGTGTTCGACGCCGTCTATCACTCTGGTGATGGTCATGATAAACCCTCCTTAAAACAAAGGCTCCGGATCGTCGCCCTGCATCTGGTCGGCGTTTTCTTCCGAATGGCGGATAACGCGATACTTCTGATCAAACAGATAATTGTTGATGTTGTCCGGACCGGAATCATATTGATACACGTATGGAACACCGGATACGTTTCTTCCGTTAACACACCTGTGTTCGCCAAATCCTGCAACTTCACAGAGAAAGTATCTGTCATACACAAAATCTTTTAAGAATACTTTGTCGCCGATACGCAACGATTTTACGGGGACTTCTGCTGCCGACAAGAAATCTTTTCCGACCTTCTCTGACGCCGGCTGCGCGTCGTCAATCGCCTCCAGCATTTCGTTCAGATCGTACTCCCGCTGCTCCGGTCCGTCGTAGTTGACCCTGCCAACGATATTCCATCCGTCTATCAGATAGACGCCGTTATCCCCGCAGGTATCAAGATGGCTTGTCTTATCGACGCCGATGGAAAGACCTCCGCCAAAGTAATTGCCGATAACCTGACAGAGCCTTGCCCATGCGTAACTCTCGTCTTCTTTCGGGGAACGGAAGCCGCGCAGCTTCATATATTCCAGGAACCCCTCAACAGAATCGCGGCCGCCGTTCCAGTGAAGATATACGCCGACACCGTTGTTCTTATAATTTTCTCTTGTAGTAATGACACATCTGTTGCCCATTTTCAGAATCCTTCTTTTAATTATACCGCCAGTGCTTGGCGAATCTCTGCTGCCGGATAAGTCCGTTCACAAGGGAGTTGAGACGGGTCTGCAGCAGTACCTCGTTGTATTCGTCCTTTTTCAGGAGCATAGACAGCTCCCGTTTCGGCGGCCGGAAAAGAGAAGCACCCGGCTCATAATCGTCCAGGTGCAGGTAATAATTTTCGCCGTCGATCCACTCAAAAACCGTGACTTCGCAAGAGCCAATCCATTCGTTACGGATAATCACGCGGAAAACCTCCTTAGTGCTGTTTCAAGAGAATCTGCTGACCCGGCTTCAAAGACCAGCAACCTCCGTTCTGACGAGCGCAATTCGTGCAATTTCCTGTGCATAAAACGGCGCTTTCATTTGCGGTGGTGGTGCCGTCTTTATAGAGGACGTGCGCCTCGGGAAGATTGTACGGGTTATCCATTTTCAGATAACGCCAGCCGGAGAAGATGACATGGAGATTATCTGGGATCTCTTCTCCGGAAGCGAGGTAGCCGTTGACAATCTCGTACTTTTTCGTGAAGCACAGGATCTGGCAGTGAGGCTGACGGGAAGCGATACCACACATGTTGCGGAAGTAATCTGCATCAGGGATGTCGCCGCTGACGTGGAAGCGAAAAAACCTCGACGTCATGACGGTAGCTTCCACCTCCCGCCAGAAGGTCTCCGGATGTTTGCGCAGAAGTTCCAGATTCTGCTGGTATGTTTTGCGGACTGATGGCCGGAGACGCTCGATCTTTCTGCCGTAGCAGAGCTTGATACATTCACAGTCATTCCGGCAGGTGACGCCGGACGGTAGCGAGACGGACGGGATCACACCCATCTTGCTGTTGCCAGGTGAAATTTTTACCATCATTCTGTATTCTCCTTTCTGATTCCTGTTTCTCTTACGGGAGTCTCATTACAAAACAAAACGCCGCGGCCCTCACGGACTCCGGCGAGTTTGAAAAGATGAAATATATTCCGCCATGTTTGCGGATGGTGCCATTCGATGATGACGCCGTTATCAAAAACGGCCTTGAATTTTGTTTTCATCGATGTCGCTCCTTCCCTTACGCGCAAGAGAAAAATTCAACCCAGTCAGATAGACCTTCCATGTCGACAGGAACCTGCTTCTTCTTTATGTCAAGAATATCGAACGCGGAAACGGTTGGATGTTTCACATGATCGTCATACATAGACATATGAACCTCGTTAAATTCTCTCAGATAATAAGCATAGCGCCAATACGCATTCGATCTATCGAATCCGAGTTTGAACCCGAGATCCTCTAACAAATCAAATACAGATTGCTTGACGTCATCATCATAGCCACAATCGATTTGCCCGTTGTTATATAATAATTCCTTGACTTCTTCTGGTAACATAATAACCTTCCTCTCTGTTTTTGTGTAATCTGAATACGATGGCGTCTTCAGGAGGGTCATCGCGACCGGTCCTTCGAGTTCGCCTCGCGTTTCTGATCCTACTCGGTTTTAAGCGAAGCGACGCGCGCACTTCTTCGTCGCTGGCAGTGTGGAGGTAGAAATATATCGCTGACGACTACAGCCTCCAGATGTCTCCCGCGTATCGGACGGAATCGGCTCCTGCGTGCCATTCCGCTGCCGGGCGCCTTCTGTCTCCTTTTGGATCAAGAATTTACGTATGCCTACGGCTATACGTTCTTTGAAAAATCAAAGATGTCCATTATACAAAAATTTTTGTTTTACGTTAATCAGTGAGCAGTCGTCAACAGCTTGTAGGCCTTGTCAACAATAGGGTGGCCGCCGATAATACGCTCAAAGTTGTTTGCCTGATAATTCTGCGTCTTTCTGACAGGCGCGGCATGGCCGACAAAATCCGTCAGAGCGTTGAGAAGACCGTACGCGGTGCCGCGGAACTGTGAAATATCCGGCATCATATAACAGATCACAACGCTTTCCTTCGCCGCCTTAGCGTGCTCCGTCTGTGTAACGGACGTTTTATCCACGACAGGGAAAAGCTCGTCGAGGATATTCCGGATCTCGTCATCTGTCACAGACAGGTTGGCGAGACGCTGCGCTTCCTCGTCCAGCTTTGCCATATACTTTTCGGCAAGACCCAGCGTGCTCTCCGCCTCAGCCAGCTTTTTGTCGATGGAGCCGGTATGACGGGCGCTCCACTGGCGTGACGCGCCTTTCAGGGCGAGGTTCAGCGTATTGTTGCAGACGACTCTGATCGGCGTCATACAAACGCGAATCGCGCCGCTGCCGTCGTGAGAGTTTGTAAAGCACATATACGGCTCGAACTCGTCGCCGAGGATACGCTGCTTCGGCATCTTTGCCAGCAGCCAAATGGTACGCCCTCCCCTGAGAGAACCGGCTGTCTCATAGAAAACGCCGTCGTCATTTTCGAGAAGCGCGTCGGTAAAGTCGAAGGCGTCCACATTCTGGACGATGCGGTACTTGTCCGATACGATTCCGAGGACGCTGCCGTCGGATTCCCTGACGTTCGCTCTGTAGCCGGGAATCATTCTGCCGTCTGTGAAAACCTCTTTCGGCGTGACGAGCCAGTCCAGACCGGCAAGACGGATCGCGTCCGCGCTGGTGGGTGCTTCATCTACCTGTGTACCGAGCCCGTGCCATGGGACCTCACGCCCCGCGTAAAACAATGATTCGAGATTTGCTGACATGTTGATTTCCTCCTTTGATTTGATTGTGATGGAAGTCACGATCTTCGTAAAATTCCTGCAATTATGGAAGCCGGGATCATTTCTCTGAATAAATCTTGATTTATTCTCTGAAATGATCCCGAAGCTTCTATGATTGCAAATTGCATGCCTTGCTTTACTTCCGCCTACGGCTGAAAGCTGTGCGGTTATACCTTACACAAATTGCATCGTGACTGCGGTTCGCGCAATCTGACTGTATCGACACCCAGCGGCGCCTGAGCTATCTGGATGCGATAGAACTAGATTCGACAGGAAAAAAGTGGACATCTGTCAAGGGTTTTCACATCTCTGTGTGACTTTTCTCATCTCCTTGTGAGTTTTCACATCTCCGTGCGAGTTTACCCCGGCGGATATTTCGCCCCGGGATTGAAGAGGCTGCTGACCCGCCTGTGGCAGCAGCTGCCGGCTCCTCTCTTTTCCGGTCAAGAATTTACGTACGCCTACGGCTATACGTTCTCAAAAAGTATTCTGAGATATCCATTGCGCGATAACTGGCGTCTGTTAGTCTAATCATCCATTATATATCCCTATGTTTGTCACGCCAGTCTCTATAAAACGACGTCTCCGGAAAACGGCGTTTTACTCTTTTTTAACAGCGCCCTTCCTTTGACGGAAGAAGGGACACTCTCTGCGGCCGAAATTCGTGTCGGTCAGGATCGTGCAGAAACCGTCCGCATAGCTGGCGCAGGCCTGTTTCTGCTGTTCACATTTAGGGTCTCTGGGACTCTTGTTCATTGCAATATTCCTCCTGATTTTCAAAATCTTCTTATGCGGCTAAATCCGCTTTGATACAGGCAGCGTAATCCGTGCCGAACCGTTTGTTCAGATACGAGATTATCTGCATCATCGTATCCTTTTCAATACTGGAAACATAGGAACGGTACCCTTCCATCTCCAGAATTTCCTGCATGCTCCACCGGACGCCGTTCTTTCTGTCCATCAGATAATTGGACATCTGAGACTTCAGGCGGCGCTTGTTCTTCGCGCCGACAGTGATGTCGTTATTCTTGTTGAGCATCAGACCGAGCATCCAGTTGCTGCCGGCGGACGAACCGTATTTCGTCTTATCGCAGTTGAGTGTGAACGGCGCTTCAAAATCCTTGATCGTCTTCAGAACCAAAGACTGCACGTTCTTGTAATTGAAATTGAATTTCGACGAGATAAAAATATCGTCTGCATACCGGGTGTACACGAACGAGTTTTTATCAAAGTTATGAAGCGCGTTTGCCAGCGTATAGTCGATCGGGATCATAATGACGTTGGTCAGGAACGGAGACAGCGGGGTACCCTGCGGGAGACCTCCGTGAAGGAACCCGAGTTCGAGCGCCTTTTCCAATTCCTCGCGCCCCTCCGGAAACATCGCAAGGAAACAATACGGATAGATACAAGAAAGCATCTTCATCGTATAATCCAGCGTGACAGATCCGAAGAAATCGTGGAAGTCCAAAGCGACTTTCCACTTACTTTCATTCTGCTGGTGGCGTTTGACGCAGGCGTATGGATTGCGCCCCTTGATGTAGGCAAAGGCAGACGTGTGGTAGACCGCCGTCCCGTTCGGAATAAAGACGCTTTCCAACAGGAATTTCAATTCCCTAAGCGCCTGTTTCAGTTCTTCATTGGGCGCGTTGATCTCCCGGAAGCCCTTCGTTTTCTTGGGGATTCTGAAAGTTTCATAGAGACTTTCTCTCGGCTTTTCCCGCAGATAGTCCCAGCGCTTATTGAACTGGATCAGGCTGCTGTACATCTTATTGACATCCGCCTTGTCGAGAGCGGCTTTAGAAAACTTATCCACACATCTGGTGTGTGTGTTGGTAAAATCGTTGCTGACGATGACAGGTTTTGCGTCGTCCGCGCTGAACAGTTCGTCCAGCGTCATCTGATGATAGGAAGGAGACAGCGTATTGACAATGTAAAACATTTGAAAACCTCCTTAATAAACACGATCTGAATATAAATCGCCTGCCTTCTACAGGAAACTTAAACCGACGGAATAAAACACTTGCAACAAGTCGTCGCCTCCTCGTTTCTCGGAAACCTTTGTATATCATAGCTTGATCCGTTCCGATAACAGGAGTTTGATCGAGTTCGAGCTTTATCGCTGCAGTACCTGTACACCGGTCCGGTGATCAGGACTCTGCATTCCCGGTCAAGAATTTACACACGCCTACGGCTGTGTGCTTTCGGAACCACTTCCGAAATATCCATCGTGTTTTGTTTTTTTTACGTCAATAAAAAGTCTATTTGATAAGCAGGATCGACAAGAACTTCGTCGGCGCTATCCTTACTTTCCTCAAACATCCAGTCGTGAAAATAATAATTTAAGATAGAACGGTTATCATCGAGAAGATCGTACCACGGCTCTGTAATGATCGCAGTCGGAGAATTATCCTGATTCACATCCGCTATCGTAAAATTCTTACCGCAGTATTTTTTCATGTCGCTGATGAATGCGTAACACCCAGGAGGACCGCCGATATCGGCGTATCCACCTCCCGTATCAAACTCTTCTGCCATGTCGTCAAAGTCACGAATAGTAACGACGTCGCCGATTGCGAAATCTTTCATACGATCACCCGTAACTTTCCAGACAGAAATCAAACACGTCGATGGCGGTGAACTTACGAAGCGGCAACCCCTTGCACCAGTTGACGAAGTTGGCGACTTCCAGCGCACAGATCGCTTTGACAGTAGGAGCGACGCCGAGCGTGACGCCGCAAGCGGACACCGGCGTGGAAGCTTCCGCGTCCGCGTCGGTGAAATCCATCGACTTCAGCAGATTTTTCTTCTGCCCTTCATTACTCCAGTCTGCTGCAAAATGCTGCGCTCCCGTCAGCAAAGTGCGGGTATCGAACATCGCCTTGACAGACATGGAATAATAGTGTTGTTTGACAATTTCCTGCCGGAGCTCGATGGAATCGACGGCGAGAAACACGATACCTGACAGCGCCTCACCGTGCCAGCCGTCAGAACGGAGTTTGATATCACGCTTCGCGTCCGGATTGATTTCCAGCAGGATATCGAGAAGCGCCTCGGTTTTCAATTTTCCCACATCCTTCTGCCGGAAGATCTGATTGGCGAGGTTGTGGGAACAGACCGTGTCGAAATCCCAAAGCGTCAGTTTCGTAAGACCGAGACGGACGAGAGATTCCGCAATGGTAGCGCCGACGGAACCGCAGCCGAGAATGTGGATGCGCCCGTCTACCGAAGAAGGATTGAAAAATTCCAGAGATTTTGATAAATCTAACATCAGTATCTACCTCCAAACATACCGTAATATCCGCCGCCTCCGTAGCTGAATGCGTCGGTGTCGGGGTAAAGCCTGTTATATTTGTCGTAGAAATCATCAGGGCCGTCGTCATCTGAGAGCTCCTGATATTTCTTTTCGCTCTTGGTATACTTTTTCGTTTTGCCGGAAGGTTTGCCGTAGGATTTCGGCACCCTGTTTTTTACGTTGGTTTTGATTTCCTCAAGAAACTCTCCAAGGCCAAATCCCTGAATCGAATAGGTGACGTCAGCAGACTCGAAAATCAGATTCGACAGAAGATCTACGATTTTCACGTAGATATCCATGTCCTTGTTGACGATCAGGATAATATAGAACATATCACCGGACATCTGATCGAGAATCTCCTGCTGATGTTCGATATCCGTACCGGACGGACTGACAGGCATGTTGACATGCGAGTGACCCTGAACGCGAATTTCATTAAAAACGTCATCCGGGAACTTGTTCAGCCACTCTATATAAGCACCGGCGTCCCTGTCGACTGTGACGCCAGTCACTTCCTGCGGATAGACGAAAACGTCCTTGACGATATACCCATTGGGTGTATTGTTGTCGCGGACGGCGGTTGCGTTCCACGCAGCCTCTTTGTCACAGGTAGCGACGATGGTGTGCATCTTGATCCATGCGGTCGGCGTGAACGTGATGTGCGCTTTCTCGCTGACATTATCCGCGTTGACAGAAAAATCAAAATTGATCGTACGCTTTACGCCGAATTTTCCGTCAACAGTTTTGCCGGAAATGAGGGACTTTTCGAAATCTTCCCGCGCCTTCTCAACCGCAGTCTCAAATTCGCCGCGCTTCTTCGCGATATAGGCATTGAAGTCATTTGTGTGCTTATCATAGATTTCGTCCGTCAGTTTCATGTATTTAGCCATTGTTATTGCCCTCCGTTTCTTTCAGACGAGCGATCGCTTCTTTCGGAGAAACGACACTGCCGTCCGGCATTGTTAAAAACTTGTCATCGCATTTTACAACGATATCCTCGGAAAGATTTCTCAGAACCGTACCGTCTGAGAAATTCAGGTTTTGCGTCGATGAGATACACACCTCGATCACGCCGATGTAGTCATAGTTAGAAGCACACTGAGACAAATTGTCGTAAAATGATCCGGTGCAATAATAGTGATGAATGTGCGGATTCGGCAGACAATCCACGCACTCGGACGGATATTTCGCGTTGGAGATCGCGTCAGCGTATCCGCCGGAAGAAAAACTGAAACACGCACAGGTATTGATTTTGATTTTCCTGTCGATAAAAATCGCCCTGAACAAGCGTTTCCAGTCATCAAAAAACTCAGGATCTATACTGTAATACAGATAAGACCTTGTATTCTCGATGATTTTGTCCGCCTCGTCCTCGTCCCAATCCGATAAAACAGATTTGACAAAAAACGAATAGTTTCCGTCGTTGCCGGACACGCCGACCACTTTTTTGTTGCGAAGCAGATACTCCATCAGCTCTCCGCAGTTTTCGCCGCTTGCGATTTTATCCCGCAGCGCCCCGATGTAAATCATCTTCTCACGAAGCTCCGCGTTATTCGCTCGCAAACTATCGTAAAGATTCAGGATTCTTTGGCGAATATCTTCCGCCTCGTTTTCAAAACAGGCGAGTTTGTTCTCGCTGAACTGATTCTCAAAATTTTCGAACAGCCTGCGAATGATGATTTCCCTGAGATCTTTCGGCACGAGCGCCTGCATTGTTCTGAGATAGACGTCTTTATCGCGCTGTCCTAAAGAACGAATAAACGCCTTCTCTTCATCAGAAATTTCAGACCCCGGTTCGTAATACCACGGGAAGAAATTCAGCATCGCCGTCTGCAAATAGTGATACTTCTGAAGCGTCGCGTTTTCGAGAATCACGACAGAACGCTTGGTCGCGTCGTCGACATAACAGTAAACCGTCATCACTTTTTTGAAAAACAGAGAAACCTTCTCTATTTTCCGGAAGCCTTCCGTTTCGAGTCTGGCCAACGAGTCAGCCGTCATCTCCGTTCTTGGCATACAGACAATGATACGGGTATCGCCGCCCATATCATTAAAATCTCTCAAGATGCGACCGGCATCGCAATCATTCCTCCTGATGGTGTATACGTTAACTTTGTCTTTACCGATACGCCGATAAAGGAGCGCCCTTGCCGTCGCGACAAACGTGTTGTCGAAACTCGGAGTATTTTCCGATATGATACCGGAACAAAACAGCTCCATTTCCTGAGAGAGAAATGGAGCTTCCGTAATCCTTACGTCAAACATATTCAAAATCCTTTCTGTGTAATCTTAATAAATAGCAGCCGGATCGAGTAACTGGTCACGCGGGTGGAGCATGATCCGATACCAGTTGGAAACTGGTCGCTCTGATGAATGTTTTAAGTTCAGCGATGTTGATAGACGGCTATCACTTGGCTCGGTCGGGTCTTTTTCTCCACTTCAGAGTCACTGAGACTCATCTGGAGGTACTCCTCATCAGTGCGCGCGTCATCCTTTTTCCGGTCAAGAATTTACATACGCCTACGGCTGTATGTTCTTTGAAAAATCAAAGCTATCCATTACACAATTTTTATTTTTTTTTCGGATTAACGAACGCCCCGGAGGTTTTCTCCGGGGCTTACACCATACTCAGGCGTTCTTCCCGTCGGGGACGTTGGACAGATAGCAGGTATCTCTGGAATCAAGACCGAGCTCGGCGAAAACCTCGGCAAAGGTCTTATCCATCTGACCGGCATCGAGCGTGGAGCCGTCGATCGTCCACTTGCCGGAGAGATCGGCAAGGTCGGGATTCTCGCCGATAACGGAACGCGGGGTGGCCTCGGTCTCGTCAACGATGGAGAAGGGGAAATCGCGGCGGGTAAGAGTACGGGGATAAACTTTCAGCATGATAGAAACTTCCTTTCAATTTTTATATTTTTTTAATAATTTGCAGGGGAAACCGGGGCGATTAACGCCCCGGCGCAGGGGAATGAGGAAACTGTCAGGCGATGGTAATCGCCTCAAGGATCTTTGCCTTCTCGGCCTCGATCTCCTCGACAGCGGCGGGAACAGCGGCCTCGACCTTGTTGAGGAACATGACCGTCTTGCCGTAGTTGTCGGCGACGAAATCCTCAACCTCGACGCCCTCGGGGATTTCGGGCGTAAGGGTCACGGCAGCGAAACCGTTCGGCGCTTCGGGAGCGAACTGGACGCCGAAGTCAGCAACCGAACCGTTGCCGGACTTGCCGATGCGGACAGAGAAGACGACGTTCTTGTCCTCGTCCAGCAGGTCGAGCTTCTTGGGAGCGTACTTCTTGAGCGCAGCCCAGTCCTTGAGCAGAACCTCACTTTCAATAACGATTGCCTTTCCGGCGACTTTGATCTTTGCCATGTTGATGGCTCCTTTCTTTTGGGGTACCCCCATTATTTGTGTGAGAGCTTCCGGAATCGAACCGGAAAATTTCCAAAACCCTCATATAAAAGAGCCGCTTAACCGCAGCTCTTGTCGACAATAAAATCATCCGGCGAGTATTCATAGAACTTTACCAGATGGTCGATAATTTCCTGCGCTGACTTGAATCCATCGCGGGGATAGAACTTATGAATGATTCTCGCATTCTGTACTCTTTTGTTGAAATTTTCGAGAGGGGTCGTACAGAAACAGAACAACGTTTTGTAGACGACAATCTTTCCCATTTTCAAAACCTCCTACAGGTAAATTAAATATACGGAGTTTCCTACAAAAATATAGAGAGCTCTTTTCTCTTTCAGAAATACGAGACGGGGAATGATGTATTTTCGTGGAAATTCTTTTAACACAACAACGCGTTTTGCGAAAAACTCCTTAATCCGCCTTTTGGCTTTTCGGTAGAATACACGGCAACGCAGCAGCATCCGGGAACCTCCTATCAAATGCACACCCACGGCTGGTCGTACAACAACGGTTCGATATCGTCAGGGTAATCCAAAAACGCAGGGAGAATTTTACAAAACGATCTTGCCTGGTCGTTATATCTACGCCAGACGTATATCGCCATGTGATCGTCGGAATATTCCATTCTGATTCCTTCGGTGAGCTTCCATTCCGTTACTCCGTTTTTGTGCCAGTCGCTTTTTGTGCTCCAGTCTGCCTTTTGAATTTCGCTGATCTTCTGTGCCAAAGATATCGCTTCAATATATCTCTTTGACTTTCTTGTTTTTTCTCCGAGATACTTCTGCGGCTTAAAATGCCTGCTGATAAATTTCTTGATTTTCTTTTTGACGCTATAACGGAAATTTTGACAATAATTCATTGCAACCTCCAATCAATTCCAATCAAACGAATAGTAGTCGTTATCTGGGACGGGAAGAATTTCTTCTTCATCGGCATAGCCGACAAACATTTCGTCAGTCCACCCCCACGGGCTTCCTTCAACAGAATAAATATCCTCGTTGCAATTATGCCGACCTTTTATTGTGACAACTTCTCCGGCGAGCCTTCGCATTTCTTCGTTCGTGTACATCCAAATATGAGGATCTCCGTCCATGTGATAACGTTCATTGTTGCGTAAATCGCTTCTGACTATTACCCTGTCTCCTGGTTGATACAGTAACGGCATATCGTTTTCCTCCTCAGATGAACGGAACTGAACAGTTTTCCAAAATCTCCGAGACCGCTTTGCCGATTTTGTGACTCGCTTCATTGCGGAGATCGTATGCGTAATCGTCAGAACCGCAGGTTCTCAGCCACTCAACGCATAACCTCGTGAACGACTGCTGCAGGGTTCTGTGTTCGCCCCTGTATAACTGACAGAATTTCACAGGGTCAAAATCGAGTTTGTTCACCATGTTGGAAATTTGCAACGAAGCCTCTTTTAAAGGACTGTAATTTCCCAAACTACCCACCCCCTTAATTGAGATAAGGCTGATAATCCCAGCGACCAAAGACGGCGACTTCCGGATAGGAACCGCAAGGACTTTCCTGCCAGCGCTGCTTCTTTTCCGACCAGCGGAATTTCTTTGTTCGTCCGTTCGGATCTTCAAAAATCCTCGTCGGGAGCGTATCGAAATACCTCGGATACGGAAATACCATACCGGCTTCCTGTACGATGCACTCCGTCGCTTTTTCATTAACGGCGATCACAGTGTATGGGTTGTGAACCATAGAGACCCAACCGTCGGAACAAGGGGTATAGGTGTAAAGTTTTTCGCCGATAAAAGGAATGTGCTTTTCCATTTTATAAAACCTCCATTTCATTACTGAGCATAAGCCCATAATAAAACCGCCCAAGAAAACCTGAGCGGCTTGATACGGGTTTATACGATTTTCAGAAATCCTCATCGTCAGGAGAGAAGTCACGGATCTTGTTCGTAGTGACCCACCAAAACCTATTTCTGTCATACTTCGAGATATCAAAATCAGAATGCGAAACGATTTTCGTTTCCCTAATCACGAGCCAACCGCACGCAAGACTGTGGTACGGTATCGCATAAATTTTCGGATCGGAAAATTCACGAATGAACTGCTCTGCGTCCTCTTTTTTTTCAAAAGATTCAACAACACGCTCCTCACGAACGGCATCACCGAAACCGCCCTCCGTATCATAAATATGGACGACGTTGTAAACTGTATTCAAAACCCTCACGCTCCTTTCTTTTCGCAGATGAAAAACTTTATCTTGCACTCATCCAAGTACAATTTTTTCGCCTGAGTTTTTGTGTAATAATAATACTGTCTGACACCGAGAGTGCCATAGATAACCCAAGCGCCTCTGATGTTTTTCTCCATAAGATATATATGTTTCATCGTATTTCTCCGATAAAATTACAGCACGGCAACCTCTGGGTACCAGCCAATGTACCCTTGTAATCCGTGCCAGATTCGTAAAGACTTTCAAAATCTTCACAGGTTCTTCGTTTCGCCCGGGCAATGAAACGGATAGTCAAGAAAGGAAATCGAACACAAAACGAAAGGAGGTTCCCGGGCGTGGTGCAAGGCAGCGGAATCGAACCGCAAACCTCGCTCGATATTTTAAAACCTTCCGTGATCGAGCCTTTCAGAAGTGGTCATAACGTGCTCATATTTGCCATGTATCGCATTTGTGTGAGTGGGGGTATCCCTGTTCGTACAAACGAGTAACATGGCAATTTGAAGCAATTTTGGAAATCTCTTCCCTACTTATCTATCTCCCAATAGGAAATCAAAGTAATTTTCTTGCTGTGTTCAGCCTTACGCTTGAAATTGAGGAACTGTTTATAAGAACGATATACTCTTTCAACAATCTTACCGGTGGCATTGACCTTGAACCTGACGAGCATAGGTCATCCTCCTCTTTGCTTTTCTGTTTCGGATCTTATCGCCGACAGATTTTTCAAAATCTTAAGGATCGTAGTGGCGAACAGGATATTGACCGAGATAATCAGAGAAATTACCCAGTCTTCGGTGAAGTGATAGGAAAAACCGAACGAGGCAATTGCAAAGTTTACCAGAGCCATAACTCTGTCGAGAAACTTGATCTTAAACATTTTCAAAATCCTCCTTATTCCATTACGAAATCGTATCTTACGATAATATCGTCGTAAGAATTACCCAACAGACAATAAGTAACGACCTTCTCGCCCTCAGAAAAACCGAGGCCTGCATAAGAAATATAGTTGTACGGAGCCGGCGCATTGACGAGCCGTCCGTCTCCGTCGGGGGTGGTGACGATTCCGACGTCACGGGTCACGACAGGTTTTACCAGATTTTCAAAATTCTCCTCCGTGACAGACGACGAATCCACGATGATAAACGCAGAAACGCCGTCGTCATGGAGGATTTTCGCGATACGGTTATCGTACCGCAGGACAGAAGAGCATGAAGTAAGCATGGGGATCAGTGAAAGGAAAAGCGCAATAAGTTTGACAATCAGTTTCATTTTTGAAAACCTCCATAATAAAAGACGAGCGTCGCTGTGTTCGGGACGGCGCTCATCAAATTTCCTTTTTATTCAGATAGGGGTATATCGCAATTGAAATGCGAATCAGATGCCGGCGTCGAAGGAGTTTTCAAAATCCTCCCATATATCGCCGATCGCTTCCACGTCAACAGTGTGGAATCTGCGGATGATTTCGGCAGGAGACCCATTCAATCCGGCGGACTGCATCAACGATTCAGCCCAAGGACTTTTGAAAAACTTCTCAAGATTTTTCATTTCTCTTGTCGCGTTCTTCTGAGAACCGTCGATGTCCTCAAAAACTTCTTTCCCGTTTTTGATTGCAATCATCGCACGTCTGTAGACTTCCGCGGCTTGTGCCAAAACAGAAGCTGCCATTAAATTAAGATTTAACATAATTTCAAAATCCTCCTTCTATGGAATAAATCCATAACCATTCATACTCAAGATAAGAATACGCATGGTTATAGATTCATTACAAGAAGAAGAAACCCCACAACAAACCGGGGTATGGTCAATTGTGGGGTTTCTCAAAGATTATATTTTGAAAAAATTTTAAGAATCCTTTGGGATATCTTCCTGATGAATGAAAATGTCAGGAACGGATATGGACATTCTTGCCGTTCCGTCTAACGTAGGACTGATTTCCAAACTGTCGGCAACCTCAAGCGCCTTCTTAAAGGCGTCATAAAGTTTGCGATCTGCGTAGAAATAATCAAACGTCATCGCAACAGAACCGTCTCTGTCTTTGGGGCGTATTTCCGGCACTTCCAATTCTGCCTGAAATTCTTTGGCCAGAATTTCAAAAACCTTCACGGCATTCGCAAATTTTGCCATTTGTAAAGGATTTTCTACGTATCCCGTATCGTCCATTTTTTCGTAAATTTCATACAGTTTTTTAAAAACCTCATCGGGGTCAAGGTCTAAAAAGTCAAACTCATCCGCCATTGTATCACCCCCTTTCGGAAAGGATTATACAGTAAGCGAAAGAATAAGTCAAGAACCCCAAAGAATTCCAAAATTATGATCCATTTACTCAGCCAAAAACCTTTCTACAGTTTTGTGAAATAACTGGTTAATCCGCCAACTACGAGTCTAACCTGTTAGGAAAAACTCACGGGGATACCACAATCCAGACGGCGCGCCTTGCGCGTCCGACCGAAGGAATTTTCAAAAACCTTCAAGGCTTCCGCCTTACAGAAACCCATTCTCAAGCCGAGCTTAGGACGTTTCTGATGTCCTATTGGTATTTTCACTAACTACCTCGCAGCAGAAAATCCGCCACGCCACGCAATGCGTGGAACCGTCGCCTTTGATTACGCGTAAGGTCGCGCGCAGAGTAAAGGAATTTCAAAAACCTTAATTCCGCAATTGAGCCCACCTCGGAAGAGATGGACTCTCAGCGGCATCAAGAAACGTGCAGGTTATGAAAGTCACCATAATCCGCATACGCGATTGGCAGCCCATAGCTATTCCAACCGCGAAGGACTCCACAAACCTCATCGTCGTAGATGGATGGCGTACCCATAGAGTCCATGATAAGGGTACATTCAGCGCCGATCTCAAACTCAAAAACCTCTTTGTCGGCTCCCCAGAGATTTTCAGTGGTATCCTCAAAAACCACCTCATCGTCGATGAATTCAAGGACGATGGCTTCCCGCGCATAGTATTCCGGTAAAACTGAAGTCTTGTCGCCATTACTGACGAACATCGACAACAGAGCCGAAAGCAGCGCAATCATGCATCTGATAGTCGCCATTGCAGAACCTCCGACAGATATTGGGGGTATAGGTCATCCGAAAACGGTGCAGAAAAATGCAGCCGTCAGGAATTTCAAAAACCTCAATCCCGCAATCAAGCCCACCTCAGCGTGGAGATGGGCTCTCAGCGATATTGAAGATCAGGCGGCGGTCGCCGTCTCAGTCTTGCCCTTGCCCTTGGACTTGGGCTCAGTCTTGCCTTTGCCCTTGGAGCCGCCCTTCTTCTCAGACTTGGGCTTTTCCTCGGACTTCTTATCCGACGCCACAGCAGCAATCTGAGCGCGTTTTTCAGCATGGCAAGCAGCCGCAACAATCAGAGCCTTGCCGGTGTTCTCGCGCATCTGGCTCTCATAAATGCCGCCCGTCACAATGCGATGACAAACGCCTGCGTAGAGCAGATCGATGAATTTTCCCTCATCGAGGTAATCCCTCTTATCCGGTGTCTTTCTGGAGTAGTTGCTGAAGACCTCAAGGATGTGATGCACGTCGTGATTGTTCGCCTTGAACTCGGATTCACCGATGCTGGCATCGAGAATCTTCTGCACAGTCTGAAGGATCTTCCCGTTACTGATGGTGCGCTCGTCTGTGATGGACAGGATATCCGCAAACTTGCGCATGCGATACTTGACGTTGATCTCGCTGATTCTGTCGTCGGAAATCTCACCGTCGTCAGCTTCGGCGTCTTTACGAATCGCAATGCATTTCGCAAGAGCACCCGCGAGAGTGATTGGCTCCATGTCCGCGTCAAGGTACTTGAAAAGCGACGCGAAGTTGATGCGCTTGTCGATCTTCTCGATAGCGAAGCTTGTCTGAACGCCTTCAAACTTCACGGGTTTCAGAGTGTACCCGACATAGTGCGGAACCTTGATAGCCTCAAGTACCGCGCCTTGCACGCCGTACGCTTCAAGAAGCTCGCAGAAACGCATCTTCTCAGCCGCCTTGTTGTAGTCGTTGAGGTGATTCTTGACCTCAGAAGTGAAAGATTCCACCTTCCTGCGGTCATTCTGCGTAAACGCCTCTTTGAGAGCGTCCAACGCGGTGTTGGCATCCTCAAAATACTTTGAAGTTGCCTCAATGTGCTGGGAGAGGGTCAGTCTGGTTGCCATAGTTCTTACTTCCTTTCTTTTTGTGGTTCGCTGCGTGCGAATCCATGCCGCAGAGCACCAGATCGGTACTTTCCGGCATAGACTCGCACGGGAAGTCAGACTATGCAGACAAGGTGAGCGTTCACGCGTTGCGTGCGCGCTGCGGGGCAATCCACATCCGTTGGATGGTATCGGATTGCTGCCCGTGTGGGTGATGACCGGGTGTCACCTTGCCCGGTGGGCGGTGGCGGTGGTCTTGCCCGTGTGGGTGATGACCGGGTGTCACCTTGCCCGGTGGGCGGTGGCGGTGGTCTTGCCCGTGTGGGTGATGACCGGGTGTCACCTTGCCCGGTGGGCGGTGGCGGTGGTCTTGCCCGTGTGGGT
>Ga0326511_10000815_pt1 | contig 27019 bp, 20 predicted proteins | sample 0_2496_0518_D_FD_203701 | JGI IMG/M metagenome (GOLD analysis project Ga0326511, IMG submission 203701) | Bovine rumen microbial communities from UC Davis, California, United States - 0_2496_0518 | ecosystem: Host-associated > Mammals > Digestive system > Stomach > Rumen | place: USA...
ATCAGTAAGTCTATGGAGGCGATAATCTTGCGTTTTTCGCGACTGAAATCAAACTTGCTCTCCACCTTTGCACCAGGCACATAGGGAGAAAAAGACAACTGAAAGAAGGAGTGGATGGTGACACCATTTGCATTGACAGCTGCTACACCTGTAGGAGCCACCACAATCGGACGTTTGCGCGACTGTGCTTTCACCATTTTCAGGAATGTGGTCTTACCTGTTCCTGCCTTGCCTGTCAGAAAGATACTGCGCCCTGTGTTTTCCACGAAATCCCACGCAGTACGCAGTCTCTCATTGTCTTGTTGCATGCAGCGTATCTGTTATAAACAGTGGTCCCATCGGGAATCGAACCCGAATCTAATCTTTAGGAGAGACTTATTCTATCCATTGAACTATGAGACCGGTTTGTTTAAAGTTTATTGTCTAATGTTGAGTGTATTGTGCTTGGTGACGTATGTTTACACAAACAGGTATGCAAAGGTAACAAATAATTCTAATGTACCATTCATTATTCATATTTTTTTTACTTTCCTATTAAACTTTCTTAAAACAGGTACGTCAAAACAAACACTTATGAATCGATTGATAGTATTATGCCTGCTGTTTATTTCAGCATTGGCGGTTTCTGCACAAGGACTGGTAAGGGGGAAGATTAAAGACAAGAAGACAGACGAACCGCTAGGATTCGTCAATGTTGCCATTACCAAAAACGGCAGCGATAAAATCGTCAACGGAGCCGTAACCGATATCGATGGCAACTTCCATATCCAAGGACTTGCCAACGGACAGTATGTGCTGACGGTAACTTTTGTCGGCTACAAGACGCTGACACGCAATTTCACCATCAGCAAAGAGAAGAAAGAGCAACACTATAACGTGCTGTTTCTGACTGAAGATGCCCATACGCTGAACGAGGTGACCATTGTGGGACAGCGCTCTGAGATGAAGCTGGAAGTTGACCGCAAGTCGTTCAATGTGGATCAGCAGATTGCCAATGCCGGCGGCGCTGCCAGCGATGTGCTGGAGAACATACCCTCGGTGGAGGTCGATAACGACGGAAACGTATCTTTGCGAGGCAACAGCAGCGTAGAGGTATGGATTAACGGAAAGTCCAGCGGACTGACCAGCGACAACCGTGCGGAAATCCTGCAGCAACTGCCCGCAGAGAGCATTGAGCGAGTGGAAATCATCGACAACCCCTCGGCGAAATTCTCTGCCGAAGGTTCTGCCGGCATCATCAATATCGTACTTAAAAAGGACCGCAAAGCGGGTTATTACGGATCTGTACAGGCAGGTGTAACAACCCGTGGAGGCGCCAACACAAGTTTCAATATAAATTACAACAGTTCGTTATTTGACGCTTACCTGAATGTAGGCTATCGCCATCGTCACAACGAGGGCGGAAGCAAGAGCCGACAGCTCTATCCCCTAACGAATACCTACCAAAACTACGACGGTGAGAACGAACGACAGGGCAACAACCTGTTCAGTCGTGCAGGAATCACCCTGCATGCATCCAAGAAAGACGACATCTCGCTGAGCGGTATGTTGATGTATGGCGGCGGCAACAACACTGGCACCACACCCTATCATTACGGTTTGGTGGGAGCACCACAGGATTCCTACATGATGTTCCGTCACTCCAAAAGTCGTGACCGCATGAACATGCTGAACACAGAGCTGAACTACCGTCATGAGTTCACATCGACACACTTCCTGGAACTCAACGTCAGTTTCAACCGCTGGAAGTCAGACAACGACAACTGGTATCGCGACTCTACCACTTACTACCAGCCGCCACAGGAAACGGAGTACAGCTACCAGTATCGTCCGATGCACGTCAACAACCGCAACTGGGAGGTGAAACTCGACTATGAGAACCCTATCACCGACAACTTGAAGTTGCAGGCAGGCTACAACGGACGCTTCTCACACGAGAACACGCCACAGGAATCATACATCGATGATACCTGGGAAGGCACGAGTGTTCAGGAAGACAAGGCGTACTACAACCGTTTCATCTACGACCTCGACATCCATGCACTCTATGCAACCGCCAGCTACAACTTCGGAAAGTTCGGAGCGATGGCAGGCCTACGTGGAGAATATTGGAAGGTGAACACCAAGAGTTATGACTGGGATCAGGAGCATCAGACACCCAGCACGCCACAGCCGGAACCTTTCAAGAAAGACTATTTCCAGCTGTTCCCAAGTGTATTCCTCTCCTATCAGATAACACCCACCCAGCAGTTGCAGCTGAACTACACCCGTCGTCTGCGTCGTCCGTGGGGCGGACAGCTCAACTCGTTCAAGAACACCCGCGATGCTACGATTATCAGCTTCGGTAATCCTGAACTGACACCAGAATACAGCAACTCCTTCTCGTTGAACTACCTAAAGACATGGAAACAGCACTCTCTGTTGGTGTCAGCCTATTATCGTCCTACCTCCGATGTCATGCAACGTATCACCTACCAGAGCAGTACCGACGGGCTAATGTATCAAACCAACTTCAATGTGGCAAAGAGCACCAGCACAGGTTTGGAGATGACGGCGAAAAACAAATTCTTCCGCATCCTCGACCTGACCACAAACGTCAACCTCTATTATTATGAGTTGGACGGATACGACTTCACCATCGACGGACAGACCGTCAGAGGTAAAGGCAACCACAGTTTCACTTGGAATGCACGTATGATGGCCAGCCTCATGCTGCCCTACAACATCTCCGTACAGCTCACAGGCCGACTGCGTTCACGCGAGGTGATCACACAGGGCTATCGCAAGTCAGGCTATAGCGTTGACTTCGGCGCAAGGAAGACCTTCTTCAACAAAATGTTTACCCTGTCGGTTAACTGTCGCGACCTTTTCAACAGCCGCAAATGGCGCAACCACACCAGCAGCGAGACGTTTACGCGTGATCAGGAGTTCTTCCGTACAGGACGCACCTTCCGTTTTACGCTCACCTGGAACTTCGGCAACATGAAGTCGAAGAAACGACAGCGACCGAACGGCGAGGAAGGAGAAGGCGAAGAGGATTTCAACAATTCTTACGACAACAATTCAGGAGGCGGAGAGTAACCAGCAAAATAAAATACGACCACGAGCCATTAGGTTCGTGGTCGCTTTATATGGAAGGCGTGGGTTTATCCTACCTGACTGCCTGGTTTGACGTCTTTTGTTGTAGTAACAACGCTGAGGGATTCGTCGAAGTCAACGGCTGAGAGAATCATACCCTGACTCTCAATACCCATCATCTTACGAGGCGCAAAGTTGGCAACGAAGAGGATGCGCTTGCCGATGAGTTCTTCGGGATGCTCGTAGAAGGCAGCGATACCAGAACAGATGGTACGATCGGTACCTGTGCCGTCATCGATGGTGAACTGCAGGAGTTTCTTTGATTTCTTCACCTTCTCGCAGTTCTTGACGAGTCCTACGCGGATATCCAACTTCTCAAAGTCCTCGAAGCTGACGGTGTCCTTAACAGGTGCCACCTGAGCGGTTGCTGCCTCGTTAGCCTTCTTGGTATCTTCGAGTTTCTTCAACTGGATATCGATGAGGTCGTCGTCAATCTTCTCGAACAGCAGTTCCGGCTCTGCCAACTGGTGACCTGTCTTCAGAATATCGGTGCTGCCCAACTGGTTCCAGTCGAACTCATCGATATTGATCATTTTGCGCAGTTTCTCTGAACTGAACGGCAGGAACGGTTCGAAGGCAATGGCGAGGTTGGCCACCAACTGCAGGGAGATATAAAGGATGGTCTCCACACGCTTGGGGTCTTCCTTCCACACTTTCCAAGGCTCACATTCGGTAATATAGCGGTTGCCGATACGTGCGAGGTTCATTGCCTCTTTCTGGGCATCGCGGAACTTGAAGTTGTCGAGGAGGTCTTCCACACGCTGTTTCACATCCTTGAACTCGTCGAGTGCCTGACGGTCAACATCCAAGAGTTCACCACAGGCAGGAACGACGCCGCCCCAGTATTTCTTGGTCAGCTGGAGAGCACGGTTGACGAAGTTGCCATAGATAGCCACCAACTCGGAGTTGTTGCGCTCCTGAAAGTCTTTCCAAGTGAAGTTGTTGTCTTTGGTCTCTGGCGCATTGGCGGTGAGCACATAGCGCAGCACATCCTGCTTGCCAGGCATATCCACGAGATACTCGTGCAACCAGACGGCCCAATTGCGTGAGGTACTGATTTTGTCATCTTCCAGATTCAGGAACTCATTTGACGGCACGTTGTCGGGCATGATATATTGGTGTTTTGGGAGACTGGTCGTTTGGTCGTTTAGTTCGGCTTCATTCCAAGCTTTCATCATCACAGGGAAGATGATGCAATGGAACACGATATTGTCTTTACCGATGAAATGAACCAGTCGTGTGTCTTCATCCTGCCACCACTGCTGCCATGTACCCCAACGCTCAGGGTTGCTTTCACACAACTCCTTGGTATTGGAGATATAGCCGATTGGCGCATCAAACCACACGTAGAGCACTTTTCCTTCGGCTCCTTCCACAGGTACAGGAATACCCCAGTCGAGGTCGCGAGTCATCGCACGCGGCTGCAGGTCCATATCCAACCAGGACTTACACTGTCCATAGACATTCGGGCGCCACTCTTTGTGTCCTTCGAGAATCCATTGCTTCAGCCACTCCTGGTATTCGTTCAACGGAAGATACCAGTTCTTCGTCTCCTTCAGTACAGGTGTGGAACCGCTGATAGCCGACTTTGGATTGATCAGTTCAGTAGGACTGAGGTCGCGACCGCATTTCTCACACTGGTCTCCATAGGCTCCTTCGTTGTGACAATACGGACATTCGCCCGTCACATAACGATCGGCAAGGAACTGTTTGGCTTCCTCGTCATAGAGCTGTGTGGTCGTTTCTTCTGTTAGTTTCCCTTCATCGTAGAGTTTCTTGAAGAACTCCGCAGCAAACTGATGATGGGTCTTGCTGGTAGTACGGGAATAAACATCAAACGAGATGCCGAACTCCTTGAAAGAGTCCTTAATCATCTTGTGGTAGCGGTCAACGACGTCTTGCGGGGTGATACCTTCCTTGCGGGCACGGATGGTGATAGGCACTCCATGCTCATCGCTACCGCCAATGAAGACTACATCTTCCTTCTTCAGGCGCAGGTATCTTACATAGATGTCTGCCGGCACATATACGCCAGCCAAATGACCGATATGAACACCACCGTTGGCATAGGGAAGTGCCGATGTTACGGTTGTCCTTTTATACTTCTTCTTTTCCATAGATTCGTTTACCTTTTTTATTTATGCCCGCAAAATTACAAAGAATATCTGAAATGGCACAATAAATCGTGCAAAAACGAACTTTTCTAACGTTAACGATCCCTTCCCTCCCCGGCTCCCCTCCCCTTTGGGAGGGGTCGGGGGTGGGGTCTCTTTACAGAATCTGGTGATACAAGTCGATGATGTCCTGCTTGGTGACCTCACGAGGATTACCTGGGGTGCAGACATCGTTGATAGCCTGTTCTGCCAGAGCCTCGATATCACTTTCCTGAATACCCAGTTCAGTCAGGCGTTTGTTGGTACCCACCTTTGCACTCAGGTCTTCGATGGCCTTGCAAGCAGCTTCGGCAGCCTCATCAACAGACATACCGTCCTTCCAAACCTGACAAGCCTTTGCGATTTCCACATATTTCTCTTTAGCGGCAGGCATATTGAAGCGCATCACCGTAGGCAGCAGCATCGCACATGCGACACCATGAGGAACATCGAACAGTGCTGACAGCGGATGAGCCATACCATGATCGACACCCAGACCTACATTGGAGAAAGCCATACCTGCTACATACTGGGCAACAGCCATTCCGTCGCGACCAACAGGGTTCTTCGGATCTTCAACGGCAATCGGCAGATTGCGGTAAATCATCTCAATGGCTTTGATCTCAAACATATCAGAGAGTTCCCAGGCTCCTTTGGTAATAAGTCCTTCGATGGCATGTGTCATCGCATCCATACCTGTTGCTGCGGTAAGACTCTTCGGCAGGGAATACATCAGTTCAGCATCGACGATGGCCACACACGGGATATCGTTCGGATCGACACATACCATCTTGGCCTGACGGCTCTCATCAATAATCACATAGTTAATGGTGGTTTCGGCAGCCGTACCAGCTGTTGTCGGCAGCGCGATGATGGGGAGTGTCTTTTTCTTGGTGTCAGCAACACCTTCCAAAGAAACGATATCGGAGAACTCCGGATTGTTGATTACGATACCAATACCCTTTGCCGTATCCATTGAAGAGCCGCCGCCGATGGCTACAATGAAGTCGGCACCTGCCTTCTTGCAGGCCTCGATACCGTTTTTGACGTTTGTTACAGTAGGATTAGGTTTCACATCGTCGAAGATTTCGTAGGCAATGCCTGCCTCGTCCATTACGTCGAGCACCATCTTGGCAACACCAAACTGCATGAGTCCTTTGTCGGTAACGACCAATGCTTTCTTGAAACCTAAACGATTGACTACGCCTGGCAATTCTTTTCTGGCGCCAGGACCGAAGTATGACACTTCGTTAAGAATAAATCTGTTTACCATAGTTGTTTGATTAATAAATATAGAATTATAAAATATGAATTGGTACCATCACTTTAAACGTGATATTGCGTCCCATATTAAAGACACCCTGTCGGCGAGTGACTACGTTGAAATCGGTATATTTCAACCTACTCAAGTGATTTTGGTAGGCTCGGTTGGTGAGGTTGTCAATGGTCATGTGGACTTCTGCTACCTTCTTGCCTTTGAACTTCACATCAGTGCCGGCAGAGATATTCAGCAACGTATAAGAAGGTGTTGCCGTCTCTGTATGATCTGCCATATAATAATGGTTCTGACGGAGATTACAATCCAAGCCGAAGGCAACATACACGTTATTCAACAACCGTCCGTTATGGGTAAACTCGTATTTCAAATCGGCTATCCAACGGGGAGCTGGCGTCATCGGCAGATACTTTGTTTCCTTTGGCTGGTGCAACTGACGCGCATCAACGAAAGAAAAGCTGTTGGCGAAATGCAACTGATGGATGGGATGGAAGTCAAATCCTGCTTCGAAACCCAACAAACGAGCGTCGCCTTGCGTGAATTCATAAGTGTCGTAACCTGGTTCAATGATCTCGTTGACACGATGGGAGAAGACGTAGTTGTCGATGCGGTTGGCAAACAATGCCACCTGTGCAGAGAGATACTTCGATGTGAAGTCCATACCCAAGTCGGCTTGCCAACTGTATTCCGGTCTCAAGTCGTGATTACCGATTTCATATCTGACGGTTCCTTCGTGGACACCATTCGACCCCAGCTCACTCATGTTGGGAGCACGGAATCCTCTGGAGATATTCAGACGGAAATTCAGGTTTTCGGCTGCATTGAAGACAACACCCAAGCTACCCGTCACACCAGTGAAATGACGGGAGAACTCCGTAAACCGCAGTTCGTCGTCGTCAACAAGACTTTCGCTGTGCAACTGGCGACGGTCGATGCGCACACCACCACTGAAGGTCCATTCGTTGAGACGCTTGTTGCCCGTGACATAAGCACCGATATCAAACAGGCGGTAGGCAGGAATAAGGTATTCATCGCCTTTGTTCAGCGAACGCTGGTACATTCCTCCGATGCCACCATTCATCTTCCAACCGTTGTTCTCCAACGACATATAGCGAATATCATAGCTCAACGTGTGCAACTGGAAATAGAGTCCGTATTCATCTGGCGACTCCTCGTATTCCTTCCGTTGGTTCTGCTGGTAGCCAATGATTGCTTTCAGATAACCAGAAGGCAAATTGAAGGTGTTGTCGGAAATGGCTTTGTAGTGATAAACCTGTTGGAAAGGCAGCACCTTTCCATAGGTCTTGATGTTGGCAGCCTCAGAAATCAGTTCACCCGTTTCCTCATCGCGCTCACCCTCGATAATACCAGGAGTAAGATGGTAATAGCCTAATCGCAGATGGGACTGTCCCCATTGACGATGGAGACCAATCATACCAGAAAGGGCACGTTCGTGGAATTGTGAGTTGGGCACATAGCCGTCATATTTGTTTTTATAGGCATGCGCCATCTTCTCGCTGTAGCGTGCATTCCACACGACACCCGACTGGTTGCCGTTGAGCGACAGGGAGTAATCGAACAAACCGTTGTTGGTTTGGTATTCGGTGCTGATATTGGCAGTCATCTCACCCAGCGAAGCAATGGGCATACTGTGGAAGATGACCACACCAGCCATCGCATCCGATCCATACATCAAACTGGCTGGGCCTTTGAGGATTTCTACGGTGCTGACGCCTTGTGCATCGACTTCTATGCCGTGCTCGTCGCCCCACTGCTGACCTTCCTGCCGTACACCGTCACTAATGGTGATGATGCGGTTGTATCCCAAACCGCGGATAACTGGTTTGGAGATTCCGCTACCAGTCGTAATCTGTGCGATTCCTGGTTGACGGGCTATTGCATCGATGATATTCGTTGATGATATCTGGCGGAGTTCCTTGCCAGACACAATGGAAACGGGTGTGGGCGAATACTTCATCTTGGTCTCACCCGTCAGTCCTGTCACAATGACTTCATTTAACTCCAAGTGTTTATAGAAAATATCGGCAGTATCTGAACTTTCCTGTGCTGCTACTGGTACTGAAAAGCACCAAGCTGACAGCATCATCCCTAAAACAAATCTTTTTTGATGGAATCTTTTCATGATATTGCAGACGAAATGTCCTTTCTCGGGTTTTTCAATGATTCGATGAATTCATCGATTTTTTTCAGTTCCCGCGGTATTTTGATATTCTGCGGACAGTGCGGTTCACATTGCCCACACTGGATGCAATGATTCGGCTGACGTTCGCGTGGTACCACTCGATCTAATCCAATGAGATATTGGCGGCGGTACTTCTTGTATTGAGCATCTTGCCGGTCAACGGGCAACGTACCTTCGTTCTTACACTTATTATAGTGTACGAAGATAGCCGGAATATCGATGCCATAAGGACAGGGCATACAGTATTTGCAGTCATTACAAGGAATGGTCTCCATTTTGAATAAATGTCTGGCCATCTCGTACAGGAAGTCGGTTTCCTCCTTACTCACGGGTCTCAGCGGACAGTAGTTCAGAAGGTTGTCCTTCAGATGCTCCATATAGGTCATGCCGCTCAAAACCGTCAGCACGCCTTCTGGCGTTCCTGCATAACGGAAAGCCCAAGAAGCAACGCTGTGATCAGGATCACGTTGCTTCATCTGGTTGACGATATACTGCGGAACATTAGCGAGTCGGCCGCCTAACAACGGCTCCATGATGACTGACGGAATATTCCGCTTCTGCAGTTCTCCATACAGATAACGGGCATCGGTATTACGGTCGTTGATTTCATTGGCATAGTCCCAGTCGAGGTAATTTAATTCGATCTGCACGAAATCCCAATGGTATTTGTCGTGCTGTGACAGCAGGTAGTCGAATACTTCTATCTCACCATGATAAGAGAAACCGAGATTGCGGATGCGTCCTGCCTTCCGTTCTTCAACGAGGAAGTCGAGAATACCGTTGTCTATATATCTGCCATTCAACGCATCCATTCCGCCCATACCGATACCATGAAGCAGGTAATAGTCGATGTAATTGACCTGCAACTCCTTGAAGGAATTGTGGTACATCTTCAGGGTTTCCTCGCGCGACCATACATCTTCATTGAAATTCGACAGCTTCGTAGCTACATAGTAACTATTGCGCGGATGACGGTGCAGGGCAATGCCTGTTGCCCTTTCCGACTTCCCCTGACAATAGACAGGACTGGTATCGAAATAGTTAACACCATGTTCGATGGCATAATCAACCAATCGGTTGACCTGCTCCTGGTCAATCTCACTGTTTTCTTCTTTGTCTGCATCCCCAATATAGGGCAGGCGCATCATACCGTAACCTAGCAGCGACACCTTTTCGTTGCCGTTGGGATTGGTGCGGTAGGTCATCTTGCCCTTCGGAGGCTCCACCTGATGTTTATAATCATCTGCGGCAGCCTGTTCCTGCGTGTTCTTACAGCCAGTCAGCGTGACAGCAGTTGCTGCTGTGCCTGCACCGAATATTTTCAGAAATGAACGTCTTGATATTTTTTTGTTCATAGTGGCATATTATTAGGCCCCTCCATTTTACAGAGAGGGGGCGGGGTGGGTCCTATATTTCTCGATGTACTTCGTGTCCTTCTACAATGATAGCAGAAAACGGACGGGCAGGACACAGATGCTCGCAGGCTCCACAACCGATACAACGTGCCTCGTTGATTGCCGGAACATACGGTGATTCCTCGTCGTTGGGGTTCGACGGCACCATCTCGATAGCGCCTGCAGGACAATGACGGGCACAGTTGCCACATTCCACACCATCGATCAGAGGCAGACAGTTTTTCTTAATCCATACAGCGTGTCCGATTTGCAACGACACCTTCTGTTCGTGACGAATGGGCTTGATGGCTCCCGTAGGACATACCTCAGAACAGCGGGTACATTCGGGCCGGCAGTAACCGCGCTCATACGACATCGTTGGCTGCATCAGTTTCTGTAAATCTGTTGACGGACGCAACACGTCGTTGGGGCACTCCGACACACACAACTGACAACCTGTACAGCGGCGCGCCATATTCTCTGCCGACCAGGAACCTGGCGGTGTCAGAGGTGTCTGCCGGTTGGGGACTGTTTTATCTTCTATCTTTGCCAGACCGCCATCGAATTTCTTCTTTTCTTGTGCCAGGATGGCTGTGGTCACCATCACAGAGGAAGCAAGGAAGGTGCGCTTGCTGCTGTCGATAGAGGGGCTAGGGTTGCTAGATGGTCTAGAATCTCTAGATGATCTAGAATCACTAGATTTTCTAGACAATGAGTAGCTCAATGCCCCAAACTTACAGTTTGAAATACAATTGCCGCAGGTTACACAACGCGAATAATCCACCGTATGCGTTTTGAAATCGATGCAGGAAGACTTGCAATTCTTGCTGCAGAGAGAACAACTGCGACATTTGTCGGCATCGAAGCGCACCTTGAACAACGAGAATCTGGACACAAAACTCAGCAGGGTGCCAACAGGACAAATCGTGTTGCAATAGGTACGGCCGTTCCGCCAGGCCAAAACAAAGACAATTACGAATGTAACAGTCGCTATCACGAAGGTAGGCATACTGCGAATCCACACATCTGTGCTGTAGAAAGCATAGCTGTCTATGCGTTCACACAAGTAGGCAAGAGCATTGTTGCCCAGTTCCCAAACGGGCTGGAACAGGTTTGCCGCAATTCTGCCATAACTGCTGTAGGGAGCCAACAGTGCGACAAAAGCCCCTATGCCCATCACGAAAGCTGCCACCCATAACACTAATAAGGTATAGCGCAACCAACTCTTCCCCTTTGAATAGGTGTAGCGGTTTTTCTTTCTGCGGTTGTGCAACCATTCCACCACATCCTGGAACACGCCCATTGGACAGATGATGGAACAATAAACACGACCGAAAATCCATGTGACAAGCAACAGGACAGCTACTACCACAAAGTTTAATGCCAATACAGCTGGCACAAACTGTATCTTTGCCAGCCAACTGAACCAGCGATGCATCGTGCCGGTAAAGTCTAAAAACAACAACGTGATCAGCAGAAACACCGTTGCACCTAATATCACTCTAACTTTTCGTAGCATAGAATTCTTAGTTTCTGGTTCTGCAAAAATACTAAAATTTTCGATATACTGTTATCTTCTTACAGTTTTTAACGAAAAAACGCCCCAAAAACTTCCCAAAATGGCTTAAAATACATCTTTGCAACTCGGTTGCATTACAACCATCGTACCTTTGCACCGTGAATCATTTAAAAGGGATTAATTATGACACATCAACATCACTGTAACGATAACGGATGCTGCGAACATGAACATCATCATGAGCATGAGCACCATCACGAGCATGAGGAAGGGAGTCTGAAGAAACAATTAGGACTCATCTTCTGTACTGTTAATCTGCTCATCCTTGCCGTCATCATCGAAAAGAAATTCGAACTGGCCACATGGCAGTTGCTGCTGATATACTTGGTGCCCTATCTGCTCATTGGCTACAATACACTGAAAGAGGCCGCAGAAGGAATCCTTCACGGCGAGGCATTCAACGAACATTTCCTGATGTCTGTGGCCACCATCGGTGCCTTGTGTATCGGTTTCCTTCCTGGAGCAAAGACGGAGTTTCCTGAGGCAGTATTCGTGATGCTGTTCTTCCAGATTGGCGAACTCTTCGAAGGGTATGCGGAAGGAAAGAGTCGCAAAGGCATTGCCGACCTGATGGACATCCGTCCGGATGTGGCAAGGGTAGAAGCCCACCCCTACCCTCACGAAGGGAGGGAGAGAGAAGAAATGATGATGCATCCTTCGGAAGTAGAGGTCGGTTCTGTGATTGTGATCAGACCTGGTGAGAAGGTTCCCCTCGATGGTATCATCATTGACGGCAACACGGCATTGAACACGGTGGCGCTGACGGGTGAGAGCATACCTCGTGAAGTGGAAAAAGGCGATACGGTTATCTCCGGATGTATGAATCTGTCGGGGGTTATCCGCGTTCGCACGACCAAAAGTTTTGGTGAGAGCACGGTATCGAAGATTATCAACCTGGTAGAGAATGCCAGCGAGAGCAAATCGAAGAGCGAAGCCTTCATTACGAAATTTGCACGGATCTATACCCCCATCGTCGTCTTTGCAGCCATCGCTATTGCGGTGATACCGACGATAACGCTAACGATAACATTAACTTCACCATCTGTTCGAGAGGTGTTTGAGGTGGGAGGCATCTGGTTCTATCGCGCCCTGATGTTCCTGGTGGTATCGTGTCCCTGTGCGTTGGTGCTCAGCGTTCCCCTCACCTTCTTTGGCGGTATCGGTGGTGCATCACGCAAGGGTATCCTAATCAAAGGGGCCAACTATATAGATGCTTTGTCGAAAGTGGATACGGTCGTCTTCGACAAAACGGGCACACTGACGCATGGAGAATTTGCGGTAGAAGCCGTACATCAAGGAGACGAGAGCGAGAGGAACGCGAGAGCGAAGAAACGAGACGAGGAAGGAGAAAAACACTTGCTGCATTTGGCTGCACACGTGGAGCACTACTCTACCCACCCTATCGGTGCTGCCCTGCGAGCTGCTTTCCCAGAAGAAGCCACAGACGGCTGTGTGGTCAGCGAGGTTGAGGAGATAGCTGGACAGGGAATCAGAGCAAAGATAGAGAAGAGCGGAGAGGCTAAAGAGGTTGCCGTAGGCAATACCAAGCTGATGGACGCGATAGGAGCACAATGGCAAGACTGCAAACATGTAGGTACGATTATCCATGTTGCTATCGATGGTGTGTATGCCGGACATATCGTCATCAATGACAAAATCAAGGACGACAGCCGAAAGGCTATCGAAGATTTGCACACGCTGGGTGTTGACCGTACGATTATGCTCACAGGCGACCGTCAAGAGGTAGCAGACCATGTAGCCCGACAACTGGGCATCACAGAATACCACGCTGAACTATTACCCGCCGACAAGGTTTCTATCATCACGCAGCTCTCTGCATCCGACACCCAACAAACATCAAAAGCCTCTCCTGCAAGGAGGGGGCAGAAGGGGGCTTTCGCCTTCGTCGGCGATGGCATCAACGACGCACCTGTATTAGCTCGCGCTGATGTGGGTATTGCAATGGGAGGTTTGGGCAGTGATGCCGCCATCGAAGCTGCCGATGTGGTAATCATGGACGATCAACCATCGAAGGTAGCACTTGCTATCCGTCTTGCTCGGCGTACCCTTACGATTGCCAAACAGAATATTTGGTTCGCCATTGGCATCAAGGTACTTGTGCTCATCCTCGCCGCCTTGGGTCTGTGTACCATGTGGATGGCTGTTTTCGCTGACGTGGGCGTCACCATTCTTGCCGTCTTTAATGCCATGCGTACGCTCCGGCCTGCAAAAGAAAAAGAGGATGTGTCCAAATGAAGTGAAGACACCCTGACTCTCATTTAAACTGTGAGAGTCGGGGCGTTTTCGTTTTGGGGAGTTAATTTATGAGAAGGCTGCGAGTGAGCGAGAGCAGAGTCAAACTTGTTTGAACTCTGCTGAGCGTGAGCAGACTCGAACGAAGTTCAATAAAATCTGATTATAGCAGATAAAAGTTAAAAATGATGCTAGAAAAGAATATTTTTCCTGTGTTTGTGACTTTGTTTCAAGAAATATTCATATTTTTGCATCGTAAATATCAGATAATTGAAGATAATATAAAATTTAAATAATAAATATCACTTTACTGAGATATAAAATTCTTATACAATGGCAGACCTATACGAATACTCCACACCTGAGCTTGTCCGTTTGCTTGGCACTCGGTTCAAAGATTACCGTATGCGCTGTAACCTCACCCAGAGGGAGGTGGCAGAACTGTCTGGAATCGGGCTTACCACTATTCACAAGTTTGAGAACGGAACGGCTGGCAATCTTTCGTTGTCAACATTCATCCTGCTCTTGAAGGTAGTGGGCCAGATCAATGCGTTGGACGACGTGCTGCCTGAGCTGCCCGAGTCTCCTTATCTCATCCGCAAGGAGGACAAAAAGGCGCAAAGAATACGTCACTCAAAATAGAATATGATCAAGTCACTAAGAGTCATCCTCTGGGATGAGGAAATCGGAAGACTGGCCTGGGATGAACGCCGCAGGTTGTCTTACTTCACCTACAATCCGGATTTTGTGGGGAAGGGATTGAACGTCTCTCCCCTTGTTGCTCCTGTTGATGGTGTCAGAGCCTTGGCACCTGTATGGGGTGAGGATGCGAAAATCTATCAGAAGCTTCCGGCATTCGTTGCAGATTCATTGCCCGACTCCTGGGGTAATCAACTTTTTGAATTGTGGCGGCAACAGAATCATTTGGCAGATGCAGACATCACGCCCCTTGACAAGCTCTCATTCATCGGACGGCGAGGCATGGGCGCTTTGGAATTCATTCCAGAGACGACCAGGGAGCGACGGGCAGAGAAGATAGACATGAAGTCTTTGGCCGATTTGGCGGAACGCATCTTCACGGAAAGGGAGAACGCCCGTATTCTGCCAGAGGAATCGATTACCATGCAGTCCTTGCTGACCGTCGGCACCTCAGCCGGTGGCCGTCAACCCAAGGCTATCATCGCCATCAACAAGGAGACGGGAGAGATAAGGAGCGGTCAGATAGCAGGACTGGAAGGATTTGAGTACTATCTGTTGAAGTTCGGCAACTCGCAGAACAGCTCTGCCGAGTTGGAGATGACCTATTATGAACTGGCCACGACTGCCGGAATCAACATGATGCCGTCAGAACTGTATTCGGTAGAAGGCAACAACCATTTCATGACCAAGCGTTTTGACCGTGACGGCGAGAAAAAAGTGCATACACAGACGCTGGCAGCCATCTATCCCGATGCAGACAGCTATGAGCAGTTGATTACTGTGTGTCGCAAGCTCCACCTTCCTGAATCAGACTGTCAGGAGGTGTTCCGAAGGATGGTGTTCAACATCCTGTCGAACAATACCGACGACCACAACAAGAACTTCTCGTTCATCATGCAGAAGGACGGCTCATGGCGGTTGTCACCAGCCTACGATATTACCTATATTATAGACAATGGCGGTTATCTTCCCAACGAAGACCACTGTCTGTACATCAGGGCCAAACTTCGCAATGTAACCCGTGAAGACGTTATCCAGTTCGCCCATGACAATGGCATCCGCAGACCAGATTCCATCATCAGGGATGTTGTAGGGTCATTGAAACAGTTCCGTTCCGTAGCGACAAAGTATGGTGTGTCTGAACAATGGACAGGAAGAGTTGAAGCAACCATTATCGGCCACATGAAAGCCTGGGGCGAAGGAGAAGAGCAAACGTCTGACATGACCATCAACGGACATCTTATCACCGATTTCCACTTGAAACAGCAGTTCAAGGGAAACTATCTTCTGCTTGCAACCATTGACGGCAAAGAGTTGAAATATATCATTCGCAAGGGAACTCCAGAGCATGAAGAACTGACGAGGACGGGATTGGCAAACATAACCGAGGAAATGAAAAAGGAACTCATTGTACGCCTTCTTCTCCCCAAAATCGGTAGCGATGGTATCACACGGGGTCAGTTCTGTTGATCATTTTTTTCTAACTTTTCTTTATGACGAGGGCAAAAATACGCACTTTTTCATAAACAGGCAAATTATGGAGCAGTGAATACAAAGAAATGCTTGCATTTCATTTGTTGAGTCGCGACAAAATTGACCGAAGGGCAAATTTTACTTCAAAAATGATCAATAGAACCGACCCCAGTGATTGCAGTGATTTGGTTAGGCTCATCGTTCCAAGCTGACTCAAACTCTTCTTTACTAATAAACTCAAAGGGAAAGAGTTCTACATATTCTTTAATTGTAAAAATAGAATGTAACCAATAGTCATGGAAACCTTCGCAGGGAGCCTTTGTTATAACATTGCCAGTATTTCCTATTCCCACCTCACAACATGTGCATTTTTTTTTATCATCATATGCTATAAGCCAAGAACTTATGCCTTTTAGTTTTTCTTTATCATAAATTCTAAAGAACACTTTATGAGTTTGGCATTCCTTTTTCAACTTCGTAAGTTCGTCCACTCTCCAATACAATTCTTTTTCAATGTCAATGAGTGTATCTTCATCGCATATTCCGAGTTTATTAAGAAACGATTTCAAACTAATATAAAGAGCTTTCTTATCCGATAAAACTTCTACTATTTCAGGAACATAACCCACATATTCCACATTAGCTATCTCTTGTGGAAGTCCTATCGGGTCCCACTTTGCAAGATATTCATTTACTTTCTGATAAATATTAGAATTTTCCATTGTAAAAATACATTAATTAAAATGGTTTTTTATAACCTTTGGGTGTTGAAACAGTCCCATTGGCATATACGTAACCTTTATCGCCAATCTCTGCCCAATCACCATGACACCCACAACATATAAGCGTCATAACAAACAACATGTATTTTGTAATTCTTTTCATTTACTTAAACCCCATGATTTGTGATTCCTTTGTTGCCAATTCTATCATATTCTTTGTCTTTTTAATGAGTTTTTTTGCTTCTCGCATTCCTTCTCCATGTTCCGAATAGGCAATAAAATTAAGATTACAAGATAATATATAATTAAACTTTGCAAGCGCTTCTTCAAACCTGTTATTGAGAGCAAGCGCTGAAGCATAGTCATAGACAACCTGCATATCATTATCACCAATAATACTATATGCTGTCTCTGCGCATCGCAAACACAACAAGGCATCTTTCAATTCATAGTAAATTTCTGATGCGACCGTCCACATGTAATACTCATCATTGTATGTGCGACCCTTTTTCATAAGGTATTTTGCCGCAAGCTTCATGTCTTTTTCTTTCAACCATTCGAAGTGGCTCCAAATCCTACCACGCTGTTCCGGAGTACAAGAACTTCCTTCCTTAATGGGCATGGACTTGGGTTTCGACATTGTCCATTCTAGCATTCTTTTAAACTTACGTACTTCTTTCAGTGAAAAATCACTATAGACACCTTTCTTTCGATTTGCAAGATGCTCTTTTGCTAACCGTAGAGCTTCTTCGTCATTGTTCTGTACAAAAAGGCAGTGCGACAAATAATACCTTGCATCATTTTTTATAGTCCTTGCACTTTTAATCTCTGCCCATTCAAGACTCTCAGAAATATCCTTTAAATCTGCTGAAATAATCATGCGCCATATAGGTATTGCTTCTGATATTCTTTCTGCATTTTGAAAAATACGAGCTTTTACAAACAACGTATAGAAAGAAACATTCTCTTCACTATTTTTTTCAGAAATATATTCTATAGCTTTTTTGACCTGCTGTTTGCCTTCAAGGACATCTGCCATAAGGACCTTAAGAAAAGTGTTCTGTGGTTCTTTCTCAAGTTCTTTTGTTAAGTATCTTTTTAAAGCATCGAATTCAGAAGATTTGTATTTTTTTTTAATATAACGTCTATTCATTATCTTCTTCTTTTATCACACGGGGTCGGTTCTGTTGATCATTTTTTCTAACTTTTCTTTATGACGAGGGCAAAAATACGCACTTTTTCATAAACTGCCAAATTTTGGAACAGCGAATACAAAGAAATGCGAGCATTTCATTTGTTGAGTCGCGACAAAATTGACCAAGGAGTAAATTTTGGAACAGCGAAAACAAAGAAATGCTTGCATTTCATTTGTTGAGTCGTGAGAAAATTGACCAAAGGGCAAATCTTCATTTCAAAATGATCACCAGAACCATCCCCGCGATCTTCGACAATATCCGTACGAAGTCTACGTTCTTAGGAAAAGAGTCAACCCTTCCAGTGAAAGTAGTCAACTGATCTCAGACGAGACAGTCAACCAAATCCGTACGGGTAGGCAAATGTTAAAGAACAAGGCCTAAAAAGAGTCAACCTTATTCAGGAAAAGACATTTCGCGCTACATGCGCTACAGCGCTACGCGCTACATTTTGAAAAATCAATTTTGGGGGTAAATAAGGGGCTACAAGTTTTATATTATATATATTATAATATATATTATAATATATATAATATAACATATCTTCCTCTCTTATGGTAGCACATCCAGGTAGAAAATCGAAAAATCGAAATGTAGCGCGTAGCGCTGTAGCGCGTGTAGCGCCACTGAAGATTTTTCGATTGATTTATTTTTACATTTTTACGGTACGTCAGAAGGTTGTAACAGGTGCCTTATCTCATGATTTTACAGCCTGTTTTTTGCTGTTTTTTTTGCAATTAGCATGTAAATAAGCGGTAAATAAGCGGCGACTTCGAATTTTGTAAAGTACTTACTATTAGCGTTTTACGCATTTAACACAGACCAAAAACACAAAGTTTTTTCAGGGTTTTACTTCATTTGCTTTAGGCACTGAAAACGTTGTTGTACCTTTGCATTGTGAGAGATGATAGCAGCCGAAGTTCAAAAGGTGCCCTTTCGCACTCCAAAAGCATACCTTTTAGCGCGCAAAAGCATAGCTTTCGAAGCGCAAAGTGGCACATCTGACGAACAATGCTGAAAATTGTTGACACACCGACCCCTCTCTAACTCCCCCGAGGGGGAGAACAAGAAATTATGAAGTGTCACAACTTCTTCCATAAATCACCCCAAGGATAGCTGCCTGGTTTGAGGGTGACAAAGATAGGGGACTGAGGGAGGGAGAAGGTTGAGGGTTGAGGGTTGAGGGATATAAGCTGCATGCGGACGACACCTGGGGCTATTTCGTTTGTGATGCGGAAATGGTGCCAGCCCAAGCGGTTCAGCAGACAGAAGGCGGTGGCACCTCCTTCGATGACAATCTCCTGAGGATGATGACTGTTGATAAATGCTGTGGCTGCCTCAGCCATCGCATTGCGCAGATAGACGGCAGCCTCCTTGCCGGTACGATGGGTGTTGGTGCCAAAGGAGAGGATGGCACTTGCTGGTGCTTCCTTTATCTCTTCTATCCAACTGGTAACGGGTGCTTCGCCGTCGTAAACAACACGAGGCATCGGATATTCCGGGATGCCTAAGTCTAAAGGCTTGCTTTGCGTGCTGCCGCAGAGGACTAATAAGCCCCCTCCAATGACCCCACCCCAACCCTCCCAAAGGGAGGGAGAAGAGTTTGGGAGGTTTGGGGTGGGGTCGTTGGGCCTTCTGCTTTTTAGCCACGCTTCGAAGAGGTCGGCTGCGCCAGCAAAGAGGGTATGCCCATCATTGTATGTCTCAACAATATGACAGATATCATCAAGGGTCTCCGCATCAGGCATGATGATGTGATGGTTTTCCGCATCAGGAAAACGTTCTCTTAACACGGATGTCTTAGCAGGAAATTCAGGATCATAGGAGAAAGCAGTCTCATGGATAGGAATACCTTTTATGAGATACACACCGTCTTTGATGATTCGGTCCTTCGAAGGATTGGCTGGCATATAGACCGCACGCTGGTATCCTATCGTTTCCATCAAAGTCGTAAGCTCAGCTACCACATGACCTCGAAGGGCTGAATCGGTTTTTTTGAAAGCCCCCACTTTAAATAGCTTGGTGGCGATGTGTCTGGTCTCAGCCACAGCCTCATCCTCACTCATGCCGCGGGTGTCTGTAGCGAGAATGGAGACCCACCCCCGTCCCCTCCCTGTTGAGGGAGGGGGAAGAAGCTGTTGAGTGTTGGAGGGTGAACATAATTGCAGATGGGCACGTAAGCCGAGACGGAAGGCGATGCCCGCCATTTCAGCAGCACCGGTGATATCATCAGCGATAACAACCATTCTCCTTTACTCCTTTACTCCTTACTCCTTCTATAAATAGCCATTCGTGTGGCGTAATCGATGGACAGGAGCATCGCATCTTCACTGGCAATGCCTTTTCCTGCAACATCGAAGGCTGTACCATGATCGACGCTCACGCGGATGATCGGCAGGCCAAGCGTGATATTCACACCGCTGGCACTCTCCATCTTACCCGTTTCCTTATTCCAATTGAACGCACACACCTTCAAGGGGATATGTCCTTGATCATGATACATCGCCACAACACCATCAAACTGTCCGCATTTGGCTTTGGCGAAGACGCTGTCTGGCGGCACAGGACCGTCAACGTTGAATCCGCGCTGCTGCAATTCCTCTATGGCCGGAATGATTTCCTGTGCTTCCTCCCAGCCGAACATTCCGTTCTCACTACTGTGCGGATTCAGACCGGCTACCCCGATATGCGGTTTTTCGATACCAAACTGTCGGCAGGCATCATCGATCAGTTCTACACACTCGATGACACGTGCTTTCTTCACCAAATCGCAAGCCTTCCGCAGAGGAACGTGCGTAGATACATGGATAACGCGGATGTTCTCATCGGCAAGCATCATCGCATATTTCTTCGTATGGGTGAAGGTAGCATAGATTTCCGTATGCCCGTCGTAGTGATGACCGGCTAAATTAAGTGCTTCCTTGTTCAAGGGTGCTGTCACCGTTCCATCCACTTCGTCAGCCATCGCCAGTTCAATGGCTTTCTTGATGTACTGAAAGGCTGCATTGCCACATTGTGCCTGCACCTTGCCAAACTCAAAAGTATCGACATCCACACACTGCAGGTCGAAAACGTCAATGGTGCCGTATTCAAACAAAGCATCTTTGACATGCTGTACGGCATGTACCTTCAAATTGAATCCCAACAGGTTGACAGCCTGTTGCATGATAGCAGCATCGCCCGTCACAATGGGGCGGCACTTCTCGTATGTTTCTTGACTGTTCAGGGCGCGTACGGTAATCTCCGGACCGATACCGGCAGGATCGCCCATGGTAATGGCTAATATGGGTTTCATGGTCTTAATATAAACTATTATAAATATTGATGGCGTCTTGTTCTGTTACTTCACGCGGATTGTTTTTCAGCAGACGCTGTACTTCCATAGCGGCTTTCGCCAGATGAGGAACTGCCTCTTGCGGGATGCCGATATCTGTTAGTTTAGACGGAATACCCACTGCCTCAGACAACTGATAAATGAAATCAACTCCATTCTGTGCGGTTTCATCGTCGTTTTTGCCAACAGGTGCCCCCATTGCAACCGCTACCTCTGCATATTTCTTGAGATTGGCAGGACGGTTGAACTTCATCACAGACGGCAACAAGATGGCATTCGATAATCCATGAGGGATATGGTATTCGCCACCAAGCGGATAAGACAGTGCGTGAACAGCTGCCGTATTGACAGGACCAAGACACAAACCACCATACAAGCTACCCAAGGCGCACGCCTCTCGAGCCTCCAGGTCGCTACCATCTTTCACGGCACGCAACAGGTTCTTAGCCAACAGCTCAATACCCTTCAGCGCATACATATCCACCATCGGATGAGCAAACTTATTGGTATAAGCCTCAATACAATGGGTCAACGCATCCATTCCCGTATCTGCCGTTACCTTGGCAGGAACCGTCAGCGTGAGTTTCGGATCGGCATAGGCTACGTCTGCCATCAGGAATGGTGATACAATACCTTTTTTCAACTTATCGCGCTCATCCAACAGAATCGCATTTGGCGACACCTCACTACCGGTACCGGCTGTCGTGGGCATACAAGCAAACCACAATCCTTTTTCCTTGATAAAACCGATACCAAAGCAATCTTCTACCTGTTGCTTGCCATAAAATAAGGTAGCAACAAGTTTTGTGATGTCGAGTACGCTTCCGCCACCGACACCGATCACACTGTCGGCTTGGAAAGTCTGAGCCTTCGTCAGGATGTTTTTGAAGTCGGTGACCGTAGGCTCAGCTACTATCTGGTCAAAAACTTCCATCGCCACGCCCATCTGCTCCAACTGCTGTTGCATATCAGCAATCAACGGACGGATCGGTGGTGCCGTCAGGATAAAAAGACGTTTGAAACCCAGTTTCTGATAGTCTTCTACAAAGTTGTTGATGCAACCTGAGCCGAAGACGATTTTCTGAGGTTGCTGTAAAGCGATTGTTTTCATGATTCTTTTCCTTTCTTTTTTCTCCTCTCTTCAAGATAACCGTAAATAGTCAGTTCCTTGTCTGCCAATGGAGTCTTGAACAAGTAACTGGCGAAATAGCCCACCACCAATACGATGATGTGACTATAGACACCTAACATATATTTATGGTGTCCAAAGTTCCATTCACCAAGGTCGAGGATGACTCCCTTGATGCCGTCGCCATCGATATCTACTTTCGTAGAGGTAAGCACGGCATACGCCGTATAAAGGATGGCGGCGATGATGCCGATATACAAGCCCTGTTTGTTGGCACGACGGCTGAACAGACCTAACAAGAAGATTCCAACGATACCTGCAGAGAAGATCGCATAGAGTTCGAACAACGCACCTAAGACGCCCTCTCCTCCCCATGAGATGTAGAGTACAGCCACACCGATGGCTCCCATGCCTGCTAAGACAACCATCCATCTTCCGAAACGCAATTGCTGTTTGTCGGTGGCCTTCTTGCGGAAACGCAGGTAATAGTCTTGTACGGCAATTGCTGACAAACAATTCAAATCGGAATCCAATGACGATATCGCTGCTGCCGCCAATGCTGCAATGATGAGTCCTCGAATGCCTACGGGCAACTCATGAGAGATGAAATAGGGGAATACCTCATCGGCTTTCAACCCTTCAGGTAATACAGGAGCACCTTGAGCGTGATAATAAGCAAAGAGGGCGGTGCCGATAAACATAAACAAAGCCCAGATAGGTACAGACATCAGCACACCTATATAGGCGGCTTTCTTTGCCTCACGGTCGTTTTTGGCTGCCAGATAACGCTGAACGATGGTCTGATCGGTACCATATTTCTGCAAAGCATAGAAAATACCATTCAGCACCATTACAAGGAAGGTGAGTTTGGTGAGATCCCAGTCATACGGTCCGAAATCGATTTTATCGTATTCCGATGCGATACGGAAAGTCTCAGCAGGTCCACCTTCGATGCCGAACATCAGAATGAGTATGCAGATGACTCCTCCGCCAATGAGCAGGAATCCCTGTGCCACATCCATCCACACAATGGCTTCCAATCCTCCCAACAATGTCAGGATAATAATGGTAATGCCCAAGACGAGAACAATCGTATAGATGTCAATCTGGAGAAATGTCGCCAACGCCATCGACACGAGGAAGAAAACGGTTCCTGCTTTTGAGAAATGCCCCAGGGTAAAGGCAAGGGAACTATACAGTCGTGCAAACAGTCCGAAACGTCGCTCGAAATACTCATAAGTACTCAAGCGTATCACCTTACGAAACAGCGGCACGATGATACCAATGAGTGCTACCAGCACAATCGGTACCATGAGACCTTGCACCAATAATATCCAGTTGCCCCCATAGGCAGCACCTGGGTAAGCGAGGAACGTCACGCTTGAGATGAGTGTGGCAAAGATAGAGATGCCTACAGCCCATGCTGGTATTTTTCCTCCACCGGCAAAATACTGTGACGTATCTTTCTGCCTGCGGGCAAACCACAAGCCTGCTCCGATAGCTGCCAGAATAGACAGAAGAACGATGCTATAATCAATCCAATGCATATTGTTTCATTGAGAATTGAGAGACCCACCCCAGCCCTCCCTGTAGGGAGGGAGAAGGGAATGAGGGTTATGTGTTAAACGTTTTTTGCCTTTTGGGCTATTTCAGACTCTTCTTCTGCTGACAGACGGGTAAGGGGAGCCAGCATATATGGATCGCACAGACCTTTGGTCTGCATCATCACCTTCAAGGCCGTCAGACTCTGTCCGAGTGTACGACCTGCCTGGTAGATTTTTGCAATCTCATTGGTCTCTTCTTGTAACTGAATGGCACGCTCCGGATTACCATTGACAGCCGCCTCGTAGAGTTCGTTGAACTTCTCCGGCACGAAGTTTCCTGTTGACGGAACGATACCGTCACCACCCAATGCCAATGAGTGTTCTGACTGGGCAGCCCAACCACAGAAATAAGCAAAATCCTCACGATTCTTAGAGATGGCGATACAGGCTGCCATACGATCCATATCGCGCTCAGAGTCTTTCAGTCCTACGATATTCGGATGATGGCTCAGACGCTCTATCACATCAACAGGAATACTCATGTGGGTGGTCGCAAGGATGTTATACAGCATCAACGGACCCTTGATACTGTCAGCCAGCGTTTTGTAATACTGCTCCATCTGCGCTGGCGTCAGCGCATAGTAGGTTGGCAGTGTGGCAACGATAACATCAGCACCAGCAGCCGTGTAAGCATCTGCCTGCTTGATCTGTTCCGACACACAGTTACCTGTCAGTCCTGCATAGATCGTGATAGGAGTTCCTGTTTTAGGCGATGGATGACTGTGTGCTGCTTTGACTGCCGTCTGTACGAACAGCAGGCCATCAGCCTGGGAAACAGAATTGCCCTCACCAGTTGTACCCATCAGCAATGGGGATACATTATTGTCTGCAAAAAAACAGATAATTCTCTCTACGGCAGCAACATCCAATAGTCCTTCTGCCGTTACGGGTGTTACCATCGGAACCACCACGCCATGATATTTCTTGTTGATGCTCATTTCTTTTATAAATAGGTTCATATTGAAGTTTTAAGGGGAATCATGCTATGCCTTATTACTGACAGCTGCTTCTTCGATAGGCAGACAAGCCTTGTAGTTTTCGATATATCGGTTGAAACCTGCCACATCCTCTGCCGTAGGAGCAATCTCCACACCGGCTTGACCAGCGAAGACAACCTCGTCGAGGTAATCGGCAAGAGACAATTGCCGGTCGTTCTTCACCAGATAGGCAGCCAGCAGTGCGATACCCCAAGCACCACCCTCACCTGCTGTTTCCATCACAGATATGGGTGAGTTGATGGCTGCAGCAAGGACACGCTGTCCTACACCTTTCGTCTTGAATAGTCCACCATGTCCTGTGATGCGATCCACTTTCACGTGTTCCTCATTGAAAAGGATATCGTTACCGATTTTCAGCACACCTACAGATGCATAGAGGTGAGCACGCATGAAATTAGCAAGATTGAACTTATCATTCGCAGAGCGAACGAAGAGCGGACGGCCTTCTGTCAGACCTGTAACAGGTTCACCAGAGATATAGTTAAAGGATATCAGACCGCCACAGTCGGCATCGCCGTTCAGGGCATTGTTGTAGAGTTTTCCAAATACCTCATTCATATCAACGGGTACACCCAACAGTTCCTGATATTCCTTGAACAGGTTCACCCATGCATTTAAGTCACTGGTACAGTTGTTGCAATGCACCATAGCCACCAAGCTACCATCAGGGGTGGTTACCATATCAATCATCTCGTAAGGCTTCGACAGGTCTTTCTCCAATACGATCATCGAGAAGGAAGAAGTGCCTGCCGACACATTACCCGTGCGCTGTTTGACGGCATTGGTGGCTACCATTCCCGTTCCCGCGTCTCCTTCTGGCGGACACATCGGAATACCGGCCTGCAAATGGCCAGAGGGATCCAGACGTTGCGCACCTTCCACTGTCAACACACCAGCATCCTCACCTGCTACCAATACCTTTGGCAAGATGTCAAGAAGATGATAGGGTAAGCCATTGGCTGTGAGCAACTGATCGAATTTCTGCACCATATCAGCCTGATAGTTCTTGGTTTCAGGATTGATCGGTAGCATACCAGAGGCATCGCCGACGCCCAGCACTTTCTGTCCTGTCAGCTGCCAATGGATATACCCTGCCAGTGTGGTCAGATAGGTGATATCCTTCACGTGTTCCTCACCATTCAGGATGGCCTGATAGAGATGGGAGATACTCCAGCGAAGGGGGATGTTATAGACAAACAGTTCCGACAGCTCTGCTGCCGCCTTTCCTGTGTTGGTATTGCGCCAAGTACGGAACGGCACAAGTATCTCTGCCTGGTCGTTGAAAGCCATATAGCCGTGCATCATCGCACTGATGCCGATGCCGGCCAGTTTCTCAATCTCGCAACCATACTGTTTCTTCACATCGGCCCGCAGGTCGGCATAGCAATCTTGCAATCCCTTCCAGATGGTATCGATACTATATGTCCACAGTCCGTCAACGAGTTGATTCTCCCACTCGAATGCTCCTTGGGCAATGGGCTTATGTTCCTCATCAATGAGAACAGCCTTGATTCTCGTAGAACCAAACTCTATACCGAGAACAGCTTTACCTGATTCAATTACCTCTTTACTCATAATTTTCAAAGGTCAATGATCAATTATTTCAGTGCTTTATTCAGCATATAATAGACTTCGTTGTTGCGGAGATCTTGTTTCAAACCAGCGATGGTTGTATCCTTATTGATACGGACATGCTCGATGTCGAGAATTTCGGCAAAGTCTGCCCAGTATTCCTCCGTGATATCATAAGAGAACGCACTATGATGCGTACCGCCAGCCAATATCCACGCACCTGCGCCTACCTCGAAACTGGGCTGCGGAACCCAAAGAGCACTTGCTACTGGCAGGTTCGGCATCGGTTTCGGCTCGAT
>Ga0326511_10000816_pt1 | contig 26975 bp, 47 predicted proteins | sample 0_2496_0518_D_FD_203701 | JGI IMG/M metagenome (GOLD analysis project Ga0326511, IMG submission 203701) | Bovine rumen microbial communities from UC Davis, California, United States - 0_2496_0518 | ecosystem: Host-associated > Mammals > Digestive system > Stomach > Rumen | place: USA...
ATTTCCAACTACATTTCTTATTTTAGCATCTATTATTTTATTAACATAATCTTGAATTTGTGGATTTGACGAACCTTTTCCAGGTGGTATTATTTTACCATTATCTGTCCAAGAAGGATCTGGTTTTTTTTGTAAATCTATTTTTAATCCTAATATATCTAGAACTTCTGTTTTAAAATTTTTCATATAATTAACTTATGGTTCATAGAATTTTAATTTTCCTTCTCTATCTTCGTCCATAATATTAAAAAGCTCTGCTATAAGCCTAAAAGCCCTGTCTTTATTTTTTTCTGAAAAATAAGTATCATGTATTAAAGTATTAAACATTTCCATTATTTCGCCATTTTCATGACAATTAATTTCGTCCCATTCATCTTCGGAAGGAGCTTCTAATTCTCCTTTTTCCATAGCCTTAATTACTTGATTACCAATATTAAGTTTTCCATTACCATTATATCTTATTTTAAACATTTCTACCTGCCTATATTTATACCAATATCGTTAAAAGTTTTATTCTTCTTCATAAAAAGTTAGTTCTAAAATCTCTATATTTTTTTTAGATAAAAAGCCTTTAACAGCATCTTCAATTCTATTTTCATCATGTCTTTCACTTGAAAATGCTGACAATCCTTTATTATGTAAATCAATTATATTACATTCGGTATCTAAATTAAAATCTTCTTCTAATGTTTTTAAATCTTTTTTTGAAAAATTTTGTTCTTGTTTAAAAACTACATAAAATGCTTGCATCTTTTACCTCTAATTAGATTATAAATAAAAAATTTTTTTAGTCAATAAAAAAAGCCGCTCATATGAGCGGCCATGTTTCTTGTAAAATAAACTACTCCCAAAGTCTACGTGCTTTCAAAATTACACAATATTTTCTTTCAATAAAAACATCATCGTTAAGTTCTGGTATTCTTACAGTATATCCAGCTGATTCACTTTCAAAAAGAAGTTGTTCAAAGCGTTTATCTTTTTTTTCTTCATCATTATTATCTAAGTCCTCTATAACTTCTTTTATAGTAGGAATTGGTTCATTTTTTGAATTAATAAATCTTCTCAAAGATTTGTCTTGTGGATAATAAACTACCAAAATTTTATCACTTGGAAACCTTTTAAGAAAATTTGATAAATCACTTATACTAATCATTGTTGTCTCCTGTAATAATATTATAACAGAAAAGGAAAAATAGTTCAAGACTATTTTTCCCAGTTATACTATTCCTCTACCCAAATTTTAAGCCTTTTTTCAAGAATACGGATATACTCCCTTTGAACCCTGTACTGCTTTTTAAGCAATTTCTTCTGCTCGTTGGAAAGACTGTCAAGAAGCTTCTGATGGCTTTTCCAATTGTCTGATTTTACCTTGCCAATCAATGAAGCAAGCTTCTCATTCTTTTCCTTCAAATCGGCAAGTTCAAGTTCTACTCTGCCTTTTGCTGTTTTTGTATTTGACATATTACTCCTCATTCATTCCCAATAACAATACTGTTATTAGAAAATAAAAACTTATTTATAATTGCTGGTTCTGAAATATACCCAAGTTTTTCTACTTTTTTAGCATCTTCAAAACGCAACCTAACTCTAACATATTCATCTGGTTTATTTAAATAAGTACAATCGCCTTTATTTATAACAGTACCTATGGTATTATTATAAACTCCACAACACCAATCCCTTGGAGTTTTAATTTTTACTATCGAACCTATTTTTATTATACCCATGCTTCACTCATTTTCTAAAACTTTGGTAATAGTGTATCCTTGTAAGTATTTTTTATTTATTAGTGGTCTATATATATATCCACTTTTATAAATTTTATTATAAGCATCAAGCCTATTTCTACTTTCTTCTGTTAATATAACTTCTACTTTAGCATCATCACCATAATATAATGAAAAATTGGTTGCATAACAATACAAATTGTTATATGCAAGTTGGCCAATATTATGTTCTTCTTTTGGTACAATTATTTTAAAAAGCTGTTTACTCATAATTAATATTTTGGCTTACTAGGTCTAGACCTGCCAACAACAGGATAATATACATCTTCAAATAAATTTTTGGTACATACTATGCGCTTAATATACTTATACCCTTCAATTTCTTCTGAATAACCAACATTATCTACAAAATTTCCATCACGGTCATTATAATATAAGTATTGAAGTATAAGTCCATGCAAATCAACTTCCATTTGAGTATAGTCATCTTTTTGCTTATCATATGGATATATTTTATCATTACCGCTAGAACCTCTGCGATATAAATCTTTATATTCAATTATAATATTACTATCTAAAAGTTCAGCCCAAAACCAACTAGGATTTTGAGCACCCCAGAAGTCTCGCTCTTCTTTTGTTTTATATCCTGTATAAAAAATATAGATAGTTTCTTCCCAAGGGTCATAAACTAGTATAGCATGTGTAGCACCTTCAATTATATATTTTCCATTTATATATTCACTTGCTACAAAAACATCTGAAACAGCCGCAGAATATTTAACATCTATTTCACTATCATCACAGTAAATATTTTTCTCTAAACTGGTGGTATCATAATATTTTGGATAAATCCGATTACCATATTCATCATAAAATTCATTGAAAAAGATTTTAGTATCATCTACCACCCACCCAATATCCTTCAAATCCTTTTTTAGAATTTGAGAGAAAGCAGTGGTGCAAAGAAACAGTGTTAATAAGATAATAAATATTCTTTTCATTTGGAACCTCTCTTAAATTATTTACTCTTTTATATTTTTAATAAAATTAAAGAGCCTCTCTTTATCAGTTTCTCCTCTTTCATACTGATGTCTATAAGCAACCCTAAGCATTTTCTTAAACAGTGGACTTGGTTTTAATCCATGTTCGATAAGTATATCCCCTGTAAGTATAGGCTTTGGCATAGGTGTGCTAATGCATTCCTTTACTCTTGGATCGTTCATGATTTCATCATAGCTTGGCATATCATTATATACAGTCGAAATACTGCCTAAATCGTCTGCTTTTGAAACAAGCATGATTTCATTAAACAATGGCTTATGAACAAATTCAAGAATATCAAACTTATGCTTATGCAGAGTAAGGCTATGGGCTTTCATATGCTCACCAACCATAGTGCATACAAAGTCAATTTCTTCATTGCTCATTCCAATATTTTTGCAAAACCTTTTTGCATAATCTATACCAACCACATCATGCTTTGAAACATCCGGTACAGTTTCCTTATATTCTATGTCTCCCCATTTCCAAGTGTTATACTTCCAACCAAGGCAATAGGGCTTGCCAATATCATGTAAAATAGCAGAAAGAGTAAGCAAAAATCTTTTCTCTTCATCAAACTCTTTATCTTCATGGAAAAGAATATGGTTCATTTTATCCCATACATTGCGTGTATGATCAAAAACATTGCCATTAAGCAAAGGTCTCATATTTGAAAAATCCTTTACTTTTTCCCCACAATGTTTTTTACCAGTGGTAGTATCTTCAACAAGTGAACCCTCAGCGTGCCACTTAAAAGACTGTGGGGTTTCAGCCATATCATCAAAAATTTTCTTCAAACCCATGTCAGAATATACACCAAGAAGACTGGCTGCTTTATTAGCATCTGAAAATGGGGTAAAGTATTTTGAAGAAAATATTTTCTTTATTTCCTTTAATTTTCTTTCTTTGGAAACTTCTGAAAAATCAAGCTTGTCTGAAATTTCTGTCAGCTCCAAATCTGAATAAACCAGACGGAATCCTTTTGCGAGAAAACGTACAAAACGATAAGCCCTAAGTGGATCTTCTAAAAGCCTTTCCTTGGCACTTCCAACAAACCTTAAATTGTATTGCTTAATGTCTGTAAGACCTAATCCAGTAGGGTCTAAGATATTGCCATCTTTATCTTCATAAAGGGCATTAATTGTAAAATCCCTTCTGGCGGCATCTTCTTCAATAGATGCTTCAAGGGAAACTTCTGGGTGCCTGCCTTTGGTTAAATCTTTGCGGAAAGTTGCAATTTCAATTTCTTCACCATTTATAATTGGCATGGTGACTCCAAACTGTTCAGCATTTTTTGATACATTGCTGAATTTACTAAATACAGTATGCAACTGCTCTGGTGTAAAATTAGTTGTTATGTCATAGTCATTTGGTTCTTTGTTAAGAAGAGCATCTCTAACACAACCACCAACAAAATATGCCTTGCCACCTTTTGCTTCTATCGGTTTAATTACAAGCTCTATTAATTCATTTTTATCCATAACAACTCCTTGTAATTAAATTATAAAGAATTTAAAAAAATATTTCAAGACTTTTATTCATTTGATATTACAACATTACCAGATATTTTTACAAGATACTTTTTATAAATCCCAGGATCGTATCTATATTGTGAGCAATTCTCATTGTTATATTCATTTATTTTTTCTTTACTTTTTTTTGTAAGTTCAATATAAATCCTGTCGTTTGGATGATAGGCTTCAAAATTATAGTGGCTAAGTTTATTAAAATAGCCAGTCAAACCGTTATAAACATATTGATCTGAATTACCAGAATCTGACTCTGGTACTTCTATTTTTACCTTCATTATCTTTCCTCTCGTTGTCTTTCCTCTTTATCTGAAAAAGAATTAATGTTTAGAAATACTGTAAGCAAAGGAATAAAAATTTTCTTCATAAAGTCTCCACCTTCAAAATGGCATCATCTCAAATTTTTCATTAACACTTAAAAAAGTAATGTCATCATTCTTTTCTGCATTTGATAAATCTTTTAAGAATTTTTCAAACTTTTCAAATTGCTTATCAACAATTTCATCTGGGACTTTTGACCTTTGTATACCATTAGAAATATCATTGTGTATTCTTTCCTTACAGAGTTCTGGATTTTTTGAATCCATTAGTATAAACACACAAATTTTATTAAATGGATATTTTCTATGATAATCCTCTATGGTAAAGAAATTTAGATTCGTATTGGAAATAATTACATTATATCCACCAGCGAGGTATTGATTTACTCTTTCATCTAATATTTCAAAAACCTTCTTATTGTTAGACTGATCTGAAATATCTCCAAGTTCAGCGCGAATATTGTCTGCATTTACCTCTACTGCCTGTATGCTGTCTAATATGTGTTTTGTGAATATGCTCTTACCCGCCCCAGAGATACCCACGGTTAAATATAATGTTGGTGATTCCATTTTTATTCCTACGCTCCTTACATTAATTATAAAAGATTTTATAAAAAAGTTCAAGACTTAAATCTTATCTGCTTTTACTCCACAAAGTTCAAGAAGCTTTAATCCATAATTCTCTTTGTAAAGTTCATGATATACAACTCTTTTTATGCCAGAAGAAACTATCAATTTTGCACACTGAGAGCATGGAGCGGTAGTGATATAAATAGTACAATTATTTGTAGATATACCATTCTTGGCGGCCATCATTAAGCAATTCTGCTCAGCGTGTATTTCATACCTTTCTGAAAAATCATGATGGGAAATTTGTGATATAACCAAGTATTCTCCGCTTGAAAGATGGAGCCGTCCTTTCTTTAAGTCTCCATCAAACACTTGGTTGCAATTTTGAAATCCACTTGGAGTTCCATTATATCCGGTGCTTATAATTCTTGCATCCTTTACAAGAACAGCCCCTACCTTTCTTTTCATACAGGTGGACTGTTCTGCAAAGATTGTAGCTATCCTCATAAATACTTCATCAATATTTTTCATTCATTATCCAAAGTTTTTTTGTCTTTATTAATCATTATTCTGTTAGAAAATAAATCTAATAATAATGCTTGTGAAAGTTTTGAGGGGTGTTCAAGAAAGCCAGTAAGATGAAGGTTTTTAAAATTTAAAGGAGAAATATCTCCTTTGAAAACATCTTCAACTGAATTAATATGGCTTGAATATGAACTAAATATTTTTTTAGAATAACGATACTGATTTTTTAATTCTTCTGTTAATTCTTCTGTTGGCATTTATTCTCCTTTTTAGTTAGCGGTACAAATAACCCTTAGTCCACCGTAATTATTTTTTTCATAAGGTGTTTTTGGCTGACCTCTTGTATTAACATTACAACCTGTTGGGTAATTACCTGTATCTACAGAATATTCTTGATTGGTATAGCAGCCACCACGTCTAACACATTTTAGTTGCCTGTTGTTGCCATTTTTATCAAAAGCATTGGCCCCAGTTATAGGTGTAGTAATATCAATCTCGTCAAACCTGTCAAAGCACATTTCAGACACATTGCCTAAAATATCGTATATGCCTAAAGTGTTTGGTAATTTTTGTTTTATTTCATGGACTTTATTTCCAGCATTATTTTTATACCAAGCATAATCATTTATAGGATCATAGATTTCATATGGTACTGATACATTGTCTTTTTGATAAAGTTTTCTTACAACCCCACTATTTGAAACTCCACCGCGGGCAAAAAATTCCCATTCAGCTTCTGTTGGAATACGATAGCCATTTGCATTGACGTTGCATTGCATTGCATCTAAGAAGTTAGAGTATGTCTTAGACTCATAGGAAAACTTGTCATTCTCATCTGCACTGATACAATCTTCCAAACTCATCCAGGTAGCAACATCATAAACATCTTCACCATTAATAGTAATGTAATAAGCAGGAACTAGGCCTTCTGCTTCACTCCTCAAATTACAATACATTATGCATTCATACCAGTTGACTTTGTGAATTGGATAATTATCACCTGTTTTGACAAGCCCACTTGGAACTTTCATATATTCGCTCCATTCAGCTTGGGTAGTTTCATGATCACATACATAAAGGCTAGGAATAGTAATATCTCTTCCGCTAATAAAAATAGTTGAATTCTCTATCTCTTCTACCGTAGTTTCTTCACCAATCGGGATATAACTGATGTTGATAAATCTTGCATATAAATTAATATCTGTATCCACAGTCTTGTTGAATATAAATCTTTTAGTAAAATTCGGATTTTCGTACCAACCAACAAAACGCAAATTTTCATCGCCTTCAGGATTGGCAGGCCTTTGAGCCCGAGTTCCTGACTGGACGGACTGAGAGTCATAGACTTCGCCATTGTTATAAAATGTAATTGTATAAGACAAAGGTGAATGTTCTTCTACATTATTATCATTGTCGATATCATCACCACTGCTACCGCCACCACTAACACCACATGTTAATGTAAATAAGCAAACCAATGGCAGTAAAGCCAATGTTAATATTATTAATATTTTCTTTTGCATAAACTTCTCCTGTTAAGCATACTTATCTTTGTTCAAGGTAGGGGGTCGAACCCTACAAGCAATTAAGCAACTTTCATTACTAATCACAAACCATGTTCTTGAACGCCATTTTTTGAGCTATAAATTTCTTTATACTCTGGGGATTTTTTGTTTTCATCAGCCAGTTAAAAAATCCTAAAAACGTTCAGCAATCTAATCATTCCCTGCTGGACTTGAACCGAACATTATTACTCGGAGAGAGTACTTTCCTAACCGTTAGAAGAAGGGAACAAAATTATTCTTCATTAATTTTATAGAAGCCAAATCTTTACATAGATATCGTTAATTTTTTACTTCTATTGCTTGGCCGTTATATAAAATATATTTCTTTCCATCTACTTCAAGTATTTCTGCTCCTGTTTTTTTAAGTTGCTGTTCTGTTGTAATAGCATTATCACTATCTCCAATTTCAAATACCAATGATTCATCACGGTTATATATTTTTCTAATTACTACATCACTATTATGGTCAGAAAAATTAAAAGTGAATGTGATATTATTTGTGTTTTTAATTTGCCACTTTGCTACTTTGCCAAAATAATGTTCTAATTCATCTTCTAATTCATCATCCTCATAACCATCAAATTCTTCTTCTTCACCAATTTTTACATAGTTAATGTTTTTTAAGTTATGCTTTACATTACCTATTTCAATCAAACAACTTATATTATTAAGTTTAAATGAAGAATTATTTTGTATTCTTACTTCTTCGGAACAATCATTTTTTTTAAGAGTGCTTATTGTTGTAGAAAACTTATGCTCACCATTATCATTTATTTCTTCAAAATAAGCCTGTCCAAATAACATTGAACAAGTAATCATAAAAACTATAAATATAATTAATTTTCTCATATTTCTCCTTTAATTAATAAAAGCCAAATCTTTATAAAGGCAAGTAAATTTATCATTGGTTAATGTAGTATGGTAATGTCCACAATACCAATGCTTAAATGAACATACTGCATTTACAAAATTGTTTATTCTTACTGTATCATCTACATACTGCCTTAAAGAATGTCTCAAATGCCTTTCAAGCGGTTCGATAAATTCATTTGGTGCGGTATGGGAAATTATATAGTCAAATTTATTGTTTTCACTAAGCAAGGTATGCAAATCTTCTTCCTCAGTGTATGACCACATTTCCTCTTTCCACCAGCTAAGGCCAGGTATTCTATAATTTTTATCAATAGACAATCCACCACCAAGAGCAAGGAAATTTTTTCCTTCTATATTATAGACTTTTCCTCTTTGAAGATAATATATTTTTTCAGAAACCTTATAAACAAACCCACCTATTCCAATGTCTACTTTTGGAAGGGATAATAGTTTTTCATAATTTTCATGATTTCCGAATATGCAAAGAGTAATATAATTTTTTTCATTAAACCAAGATTGAAGATATTTATCTGTCTTGTTTATGTCCTTATGCGCACTACCACCAAACATAAAGCCACAATCTCCAAGAATAATATGGTAATGTATTTCTTCTGGATTCTTGCATTTCTGTGCAATATTCTTTGAGTTTATTGCTGAAAGTTCTCCTACTTCATTTCCATGCAAATCTCCACTTAGCATTATCATATCCTAATCCTCCAAATCTTGTGAAAAGTCAAGCTCAATATCTCCACTTTGATAATAAACATCATTTAGATAACAAAGCGGAAAATTGTCATAATATCCATTTCCTTTTTTAATGTTAAAAGCACAATTTGCAATAACTCTTGTATCTGCATGACCTTGCTCTATAAGACTAGACAATTTTTCGTGCAATTCTTTTACTGTCATTTTTTCTTTCCTTTAATAAGAATTATAACAGAAATTAAAAATTTTTTCAAGATGTAAATATAATGCTTTTTGAAACAGGTGTAAAAATTGCTCTAACGGAAAATTATATTTTTCTATCAACCTTTCCTAGTTTGTCTGCCCAATGTTCCCAAGGCAAATTATAATACCATTTTAGTCTTTTTGTATCATTCCATTTTTTATGGAAAACACGATCAATAAAATTACCTATTGCAGATGGGATACCAATAATTAAAAGATATAGTGGGCCAAGAATCCTAGACTGCTTTTGATGGCCATGCTCATGTCTTACAGTCTGCTCATCAGAAGTATAGGCATCTACTATGATAAATTCACCCAAAGAAATAGCACAATTCTTCATAAGCTTTCCAGGTGTTTTTGTAGCATAATATTTTATACCAAATTCATTTCTTTTGAAAGCTTTTTCCAACCTACTTAAAATAAATCCAAAAATGTTTTGTGGCAACTGCCAAAGAAAAAAGATAATTTCCATAAAATTATCTTTTATTCAATAAACAAAAAAAAGCCCAGTCAAAACTACCAAAACCGAAACCAAGGTCTCGCCTTACAATGGTAATTTTTGTGAGCTTTACATTCCCTGCTGGACTTGAACCGAACATTATTACTCGGAGAGAGTACTTTCCTAACCGTTAGAAGAAGGGAACAAAAAAAGATAATTTTATGACTTTAAGAAAAATCATAAAAAATAATTTATTAACAGAAGGAGCAGCAGAAATTGCTGGACAAAAAGCTTTCAATATTAAAGCTCTTAATTCTTATTTAGAAGAATTAAAAACAAAACTGAAAAGCAATAAAAATTGTTTAGAAGATTTTAAAGAACAATATCCAAATTTAGAAACATTTACAAAAATAGCTTTTGGAATGTATAATAAAGTTTTACAAAATGGTTATGAAAGAAACAATTCACAAAAAAATTTTCAAAGAACCATTGAACCAATTCTAATAAGTTTTTATAATTCTTTATAAATTTTCTTTATGTATTCTTTTGCTTCTTCATCTTTTACCAAGCTCATAAAAAGAATATCATGTTTCTTTCTTTCTTCCCTATTAAAATTATGTGGAAATTCTTTTTCACCTTTCAGCATTCTTATATAATTATCAAGGCTTACAGAAACAGAAAAATAATCATGTTTTGAAATATGATAATTTCTCATTGGAAACAAAGATGTTCTATGTTCCCTATCAGTTTCCTCTAATGCTTTTTGATAATCTTCATGAAGAAAGTTTCCTTCATTTTCATCAAATACTAATGTCAAATCATCATAGATATTATAAAGAACATCTTCTATTAACGTTCCATTTTGAATAATTCTAACATTAAAATCAGATATATTCATATAACCTCCATGATACATTCCCTGCTGGACTTGAACCAAACATTTTTACTCGGAGAGAGCAACGACCTAACCATTAGTCGAAGGGAACAAACAATTTAGCCTGGTAGGATTCGAACCTACAATTTATACTGGATTTTTATACACGTTTAAAGGAATGATTAATTTATCCTTCCAGTTAAGCGTTCTGTCGCCTGAGCGTATTACTCACAGAACTATGACTGCCATTCCATCACAGGCTTGATGACTAAAAGAAAATCTTTTTCATCACCTTACTTTTAAGTATAAACTTTTTTGTAAAAATTTTCAAGACCAAAATTCATTAAAGCTTACTTAGAAACTTTCAACAATCTTCTCTGTTAAAATTTTACATTCCTCATTGGTAAGCATTTTACTTACATCAGGCTTATTTTTAGTACTAGGAAGACCACAAAGCTTATTTATATCAATACAATACTTACAATATTTCTTGCCTTCAATTTCAACACCAGTTTGGCAACAATCTTCACGATTATCATTGCAAGGACAACTATAACCTTCACAAGGCTCCAAAATTAAAATATAACCAGTGTCCTCTGTTGGTTCGTTGGAAATATTCTTGTCTTCCACTACCTTCTTTACAGTATTCCAAAACTCAGCATCCTCGACAAGCTTTTTTACTTCTTCAACAGAGATTTCTCTTGACTTAGGTTTTCTTAGCCAATACATCTTATACAAGACAAATGACAAAACCAATACCGTTGTAATCAAAGCAATAACTGTTATCATATGCTACTCCTCTACCTATTAATTACAACTTTTTTTCAATTTAGATTAAGCTGGAATCGAACCCTGCTCCTCCACCCCAAATGGGCAATATGCTACCTATTCTACATCACTAATCTACAATGTCGCTTCTTTTTTTGACAGTATCCGCGCGTGAGTGTCATACAGGCATCGCGACTTATTCCACTAGGAATTTATTCCTCTGGATTAGATGAGATTTGAACTCATATTGCTACGCTTTCCACTGTGGGCTTTAACGTAGAGCCTAGCCATTAGCTGACTAACCCAAAATCATTTTTTCATTTATCCTCTTAAAGACCAATCAGCATCTGAACATATGTTAAACTTCTGGTCATTATTACTTAAAGAGCGAATCTTCTCTTTTACAGTATTGATTATATATTTAGTTTCATTTTCGGTTTCTTCTGGAACTTCAATTGAGAAACAAATTTCTACCGTTCCTACAATCTTCTTTTTGGCCATATCAAAACCTCACTTGTTTATGCTAAGATTGTCCAATGCAGTTATGTTGCTTAGAGCGTTTGGACACACTCACTTGAATCTTTTCTCATTAGTTTTTTTCGGCACATGAATCCCACAACGCTTCCATGTGCTAGGTCAGAACACACCCTGCCAGCAAAAAACCTTTATGGAAAAAACTGACAATCTTTTTCCAAGTCGGGATGAACGGACTCGAACCGATACGGATTTTACAATCCAAGGGATTTTAAGTCCCTGATGTCTACCAATTCCACCACATCCCGATAATGATGCCGAAGAGTCTCGAACTCCCGACCCATTGCTTAGCATACCACTATGGCTTTCGCCACCATTAATAAAATGTTTGTAGTCTGGACTATATCTTCACCATTTCAGGTGTTTCGCGTGTAGTCTCTACGGAGTCTAACAAATAATCGTCAGCAAATTTAACTCCTTTTGTCTGACTATTCTTAGGTTTTTCTACTCTTAAAATAAGAACATTTTTGTTATCAGAAGTCGATGGATCAACATAATAGCATTTATCAGTTTGTGGGCAATAAACTGTTATATAGTCTATATCCTCTTTGTTATAATACTGCTCATGAGTTCCATTTTTATCACTCCAAGAAGTTCTGAATGGAACTGAAATTTTTCCACTATCTTCTAAAGTTCTATATTTTGCTTGTATTCTAAGAAATTTATTATCCTTAAAAGCCACAAAATCAAATGGTAAATGTTCACTAGTTGTAGTGAATATTTTATACCCATGCTTTGTCATATCAAGCATGACTTCCATAACACCTAAGTCGCCTTTTTCTTTTGTTTCGTTCAATTTCATAAATTTAACTTATCAAAAGCGGTTAGGTACCCGTCTGTTAGTTCCCTCGGTATTACCATTTTACAGGCTTCACCGATATAGCGAAATCCACTTTATAGATTACTTATTCTCTATAAAGGCTCCTAATTTGAAGGCAATTGCTCTATCCAACTGAGCTACGGCACCAATTTATATAATTATTTTAATAATCAAAATATTTATATTTATTTACAGTTTCTACAATTACTTTCTTCTCCTTCTTCAAAGATTCCAAGAAAGTCATTATGTTCCTACCATAGAAATCATTATATTGTTCTCTGGTTTTTCCATCATATGACAGTAGATAAAGTGTATCATGCTTTTTCATTACTTTCTTTTCAAGAAGTAAGCATCCAATCAAACCCTTCAAATCTTTACTTTGCTTGGCGAAATCTTTAAACTGGACAGTCCATATTACTCCCTGTCTTGTGGTGGATTGCCTTACCCTTATCCAGCCTTTATCCATAGCTTCCACCATAAGTTCTTCCCTGGCTTTTCCTTCAGAACCCATTTTTTCATTGTATTTTTTATAAGTTTCTTCAATATGTTCTTTGGTCATATCAAAGGTTTTTGGATTTTCAATAATATCTTTTATATGTAAAGAATTTTGAACCTCAATAATTTTTCCATGCTTATACCAATAAGCCAAACCGTCCATTCCCATTTTATCTACCTTTTAATTATCTTACTATAAAATTATAACTGTTTGTAGAAAAAAATTAAAGACCTTTTTAATAAGCCCTTTTAAGACTGTGGAACCAATATAAAAGACCCTCTATAAGGGAACCTTTACATTTATATCAGTTTTCCCCCACAATCTTTAAGAGCTTTACATTCCCTGCTGGATTTGAACCAAACCTTTTCACTCGGAGAGAGCAACTTCCTAACCACTAGAAGAAGGGAACAAAAGAGTAAGGTTTATCATAAGTCTGAATTAAGAGCAACCGACAAATTTTGCTCACCTTACATTAATTAGCAGACCCCAGTGAAGAAGTGAGGCGAATTCACTGGGCGGTATGATGCTTTGGGAGCGAGCAATCATACCTGGGAACCTTCGGATAACCCACAACAGTTCCACGCTTCCTGCCATCGTCTTTTCAGACGGAGGGTTTTAAGCATATACTAAACGTACTAGAACTACTGTTTCTATTGTTCTACCACAGACGACCTGGCAATAATTCTTGCCAAGCTTTTTAATGTCCACAGGTTGGAATCTAACCAACATTAATACGATAGTTTTTATTTTTGCAGGTGATTAACTCACCTTACATTAATATTATAAACGATTTTAAAAATTTTTTCAAGACTTTTTTTCTAAGCCCAAAAATGTATCAATAAGAAGATAAAGCAAACATATAATTGCCGCAAAAGTAATTATTCCAGCAACAATAAAAATAAGATTAGAAAATAAATTCACTATAAAAGCCATTGTTTCTCCCTATTTAAACAAGCCCTTTCAAGACTATGGTAGTCCAAGAAAAGCGGATAAGCTGCACCAATAGCAGGGATCGGCAGTCTGAACTATTACTCCACAACCTTTAAGAGCTACATCGCTTGCTGGATTCGAACCAACATTCTCACTCGGAGAGAGCATTTTCCTAAGCCAGTTAGAAGAAAGCGACATAAACTGGGGAGGCTTATACTCCCCTGCACGGAATAAATATCATATACAACTAATTAACTAATTAACTATGTCATATACTCCTACTAATTAAATAATAAAAGATGATATAGAACCGAAATTCTAAACTTACTTACCTATCGCTGCTTTACTTTAATATTATAACAGATTTGAGAAAAAAGTTAAAGACTAATTTCACTGAGCTTCTTTTTGTACTCAGCAAACTCATTTGTTCCAATAATCTTTTCTTTTGTTTCAAAATTAAACATAAGGAAAAGAACTTTATCTTTCAATCCCTGAACTACAAGATTATATTTGCCAACTGAAATAACGACCTTGTGTGGCTTTTCCTTGATGTATGAAGCTTCAAGGTTAAGCTTATCCAATTCAAGAACTACATCGGTAGCCTTCTGCAAAAGACCAATTTGCTCCTGGGCATTACGAGTAGAAACCTTAATGTAAGACTTTACTTTACTGTTGATTTTTTCCATTGTTTTTTCCTTTTATATTTTTTTTAACAGACCCCAGTGAAAATTAGAGGGGGATAATTCACTGGGCAGTATAAGTGTTCTGGGATAAACAGCTTATACTTGGCAACCTTCAGATAACCCACAACAGTTGCTCGCTTTCTGCTTTTACTCCTAAAGGAGTAGGGGGTTTTAAGCAATTAGCAGACCACAATACTAATTTAGATAGATGACCGTTTCCGCGAAGAGCTCTAGAACTCTTGCTTTAGTACCCCGTCATACAATTACCACGCATTGTTTGCGTTATAATTCTTTTACCAAATCTAAATCTTTACATAAGCAAAACCACTCAAGCAGCGTATCCCCTAATATAACCGGGGTGGCAATACTTGAAGATTTCACAGATGAAGGTTTTCTCTTCCCTATGATATTATTATAACAAATTTCAAAAATTTTTTCAAGACTTTTTATTCATTGCTAATTGTACTATTTACCGCTCCTGATGGTACAACGGCATTTACAATCTCAATGTGTTCTGCAACAATCGCTACTTTGTTTTCAGACTCTTCCAATGAACCAACAACCCTAACTAAATAACCGTTCCTTAATCTGCCAAGAGTTGCGCTCATATTATTTTTGAATTTAATGTTAAAGTTGTAAATATAATGATTTGCAGTACAAGAAAGAATTGCAGAATCCTCACCTTTTTTTACTATAAAACCTTCAATTATAACACTGTTTAATCTTTTCATTGTCTTGTCCTTTTGGGGATTGTAATTATTAATAAACCATCTTTACGTTTTGTACTTATTTTATTAAAGTCATATCTTCTTTCTTCTGGGATTATAAATACTGATTTGAAGTGGTTCATTTTCATAACCACTACTCTATTTTCCGTAGAAAAAACCTGAAAGTTTGGACAATCAGCAACATTCAAAGAAATTTCTACATTTCCTTTTTTGTTTTTAATTACATCACTGTGTGGTATATAATTCATTTTTATCTCCCATTGTTTCCACTTAGTGTTTAGCGGAGCTAACTGGAATCGAACCAGCATCCCTAGATAGACAGTCTAGTGAGACAACCATTTCTCCATAGCTCCAAAAAAGTTAGTTCAAACTATTGCACTTTTCAGAAAGTTGCTGAACTTAGGTTATCGTTTAGATCAGTTAATTAGATCCAACTTACCCCGCTAATATGCTCTTTCACTACAAGCGTGCTTGTTTCCTGCAAGCCTTACAGGACATCTTGCGTGTGCTTCGTTCAACCATACAGAGGAATCGAACCTCTGCCCGGCGCCCTATTGTCGGCTAAATGCCTATCTTCGGCGCTTTGCTACCACTACACTATATGATCGACAGGAATTTCGAACTTCCTGCAATACCTTTGTGTTTGCAACCACAAAGATACTTTTATATTAGGAGTTTGATAAGGTTGCACCAGCTAGGTATGCCTCATATCAAACTTTCTCCTTACTCTTATATTATAACCTTTTTTAAAAAATTTTTCAAGACTTTTTTCTACAACATCATAACATCTAAGCTGCCAAATTGGTGAATATCAGCCAAGAACAGCAATTTTTGTTATCTATTTTGACGGAATCAAATTTAAAATTCTTCTTTGCATAATCAATCAGCTTGTCAAGATTTTCCTGCTTTGGAGCAGAATAACTATTAAAAAGTCTTTCAACATACAAGCGGTATTCATTGATTATTCCATTCTTCTTAGGTGTGTATAATCCATTCGCAACAAAACAATCTACTTTCTTAGAAAAATTTTGCATATTGAGATAAAAATTATCACCATTCATTGTTTGCTCCTTGTTTCAAAGAAATATAAAAACCGCTGGATTTACCTGCATGATTTAACATGACTCTCAATCTACTGCCCCTCTACCTACATTCAATTTTTGTAAGCCATACGAGTGTCCTTACAGACGAGAGGTAGATCGGATTCGAACCGATGTTGACGGTTAATTTAATCCATAGAACTTTCGTTCATCTTACTCTTATATTATAACAGATTTTAGAAAATAGTTCAAGACCAAATTTTCTTTCTTAAAATTTGACCATCTGTTCTTTTTGCAAGTTTATAAATGTGATGGCTATCTTCAAATACATTTTCAAAGACCATACCAATAAGTTCAGGATTATCTGCTATATCTTTTAGTTCCTTTCCAGAACATTGTTTGTAATATTCAAATTCCTCTTTTGTAGCAAAATGTTCAAGGTAATACAAATATGCTTCTTTTACTGTACTGAAATGATAATCTGATTTCCCGATCATGAGCTCATAATCATCTTCATAATTATTAAGAAGTTCTTCCATTTTTATTACCTACTACATTAAGTGTTTTGGTTTTTGCTAACCTAAAACTTTTTGAAGCAGGTAAGATTCGAACTTACACTCTCCAACCCACTTGTTGGCACTTTTCCTGCAATTAGGCTTCCTACTGATTCCAACTTGAAAAGCTTTCACCAGTTATAACCGAAGGCTATGCTTCGCAGATTCTAAATTGACTATAAGCTACTGCTCCATAAGGCGAGGCGAGTAATTCACACTATAAACCGTGAATCTTGTAGTAGAACTTTCATTTACCCACCTTAATAAATAAGACAACTAAAACCAATCAGTTTTTCACTGCCTTACATTAATATTATAACTGATTTTAAAATTTTTTTCAAGACCAGTTTATATCACTTTCACAAAAGAGTGGCTTACTGTTAGATTGTCTCTTTTGCTACTCACTTGCAGGAAGATTTTAATAAAATGATAAATCTACTGCCATCAAACATATCCTCATACTAATATTATAACCAATTTTTAAAAATTATTTCAAGACTTTTTTAATTTAGTTTCATCTACTTTCAACTTCTTCTGGGTCTAATTCCAGAACATATTTTAATATCTATAAAAGAAGCATATAATTTCGAAATTCTCCAAACCAACCGCCATATGCTGGGGCTGTTAGTTCTTCTACGAACGCGGAAATGATTTTCGGTATCCTGCACGACCCTACTCATCTAATTCTAAAGTGTCCGTGTCAATTCACAGAGTGCAGTTGTTCCCTCGTTCAAAACTGGAGCCGATTTGCACACTTAGATGCATTTCGTTGTTTATAAGATTAACAGTGCCTCGCCATCTCAAAGAATGGGTCTCAGGGTTAATAATCTCCAACTCTAGAACCCTATTAGGGAACTCAGGGCTTTTCTCCCACATACTAACCAGCGAAGTATTTTTCAACTTACTGGACCCGCAGGCTTACTGGTATTCTGTTTAGGCTACCACGCCTTAGGTCGAGTGTTTAAAGTGTCCACCATCACATCACCGCTTAAAGGTTTGCGGATTACCTCTTCGGGACAATGGGACTTGAACCCATACGCGATTAACTCGCAGAGGATTAACCAATACACTATTCAAGTCTTAATTGAATATCAATGTATTCGTTAAGTCCGCTTTGTCTGCCTATTCCAACATGACCCGATATAAAGTAAGAAAGAACATTCGCTCAACCTTACAATAATATTATAACAGATTTCAAAAAAATTTTCAAGACCAATTTAATGTCTATAAAAAAGCATATAATTTCGAAATTCTCTGTCGAAACAATTAATCATTTTATTCTTCTAATCTAAATCTAAATACGGTTCACACATACTCTGAGCATGCTCAAAAGAATTTGTAATATAATCTTCTACAATTTTGTAGGCATCTTCTTTTAACCAGTCTCCTTCTTTTACAACATATCTATAACCAAGATCTGTGTCGTAAATTGTGCAGCAATAATGTTTACCAAAATAACAAGCCCATGCAGGAGCACCTTTTATATGAATATTCTGATAATAAGTCCATTTACCAATGGTTACTACATTTGTTTTTTCACTTGCTTCATAGCGTGAATCTTCTTCAATATCTAGCATTATAGTTCCCTATTTGGCACATAAAGCTACTGTTAAGTTCTTTTCTGTCTGAAAGCATATCTTCAATATTATCATATAGCTTATGATTTACCGTGTGTTTATTACGAAAATTTTCAAGTGTGGTTTTTGAATAATATTTAGGATCTACTGGTTTCCATTCATACTTGCCAGTTGCACAACTTAAATACAAATACAGTAAATATCCTTTTTCGAGCCATTCTTTTGTTGCTAACATAAGTTCTTCTTTCATTGTTTACTCCTTATGCTATTATTATAACCGATTTCAAAAATTAATTAAAGACTTAAAAAAATCCAGTTGCTTTCAGTTCCCTTCGGCAACTATTAACGTTGGATTAGTCCGACCTATTTTTCGATATAGGTATCGTAGATACTTGCCCGTTTTAGTCCGAACCGCAGTCCTCGATAGATGGGCTTCTGCCTCAGTGTATTTAATTTTCTCGCTGTGTAAAAGGTTCTCTAACGAGGGTATTAGAAAACCATACTCAGGTCTTCAAAAATTAAATTCACCACCACTGTGGCGAGCAGGTGTTTTTCAGCTAAAACATCTAAAACTGCAAACAAACATGCAGCCTGTATTCCAACAGACCACTTATCGGTATTCTATCTGTTTGCTGACAGACGGGTGAAACCATCACCGACCAGTTTGGCTCTCTATTGCATAGCCTTTCATTCACTAAGAAAACTGGTTTGCTCGTATTCAGTTATCTCCATAGTCATATTAGTAATCGTTCTCAATCATGTTCAGGCATGGAGCACCCTAGGTGAGCTACTGAATATTCCTACTCACTTCTAGGAGCACATAATTGAGTTCATTCCGTATATAATCTTCATTGGCTTGTCGTTAGAACTATTTCATCTAACGCTGAATGAACAAGTCCGCCAACTGCTTTTTTTATTCATTTTTTATAATAGTAGCACTGGAAGCTAACCTAACCATTTCCCTATAAAGGTCTTCACAAGTAGGTAATTCATTTTTACTTTTTGGTATTTTATTAAGTGAAGTGGTAATGTATTCATATATTTTAATACAACTATTTTTATAATGTAGTTCTGATTCTGCTTTGTGTATAAGACATCTAAAACAAGCAATACCGTACATATTACCATTTAAATACTCTTGAAATTCTTTCTTATACTTTAACAAAAAATTTTTTACTTCATTACTATTAGAATTGTCCATTATTTATCCATTAAGAAATATGCTAGAACTTCGACTCTTGACCTAACCGATGAATTATAGCAGGTGTCTAGCAAACCTATTGTTCGTGTAATTAGCCTTTTACCAACAATTCTCATTCTCCTAGTGGCTAACTCAAATGAGAGGATGGGACAGAGTGGAATTGAACCACTGACCTTTTGCTTATCAGGCAAACGCTACTAACCTACTGAGCTACTGTCCCGAATAAAAACTACTCGTCTCGAAGAACCACTCGCCATATAGGCTTATATTCTCAGTTATCCCCAACATCCAAAGTGCACTGATATTGGAGGGAGTTATAGGTGTAAGAGTCATCACCTTGCTTAGCTGTGCCCAACTAAACTCAAATACTACACCAACTTGTACTAGTTCTTGTGTGCTTCCTTACCTTCTACCAAAGTCAGCTCTGGCGAACCCACCGTAATCCCGTTCATTTTAAGACTTCCACAAGCCCTGCCTGCCTTAGAGGTGAGGTGATAAATTAAGGCAGGCAGAATAATTTGGAGACCTTCAGATAACCCACAACAGTCTCTCACTTCTTGTGATGCCAAAAGGCAGAGGGTTTTAAGTTTTGCAAGGTTTATCATAGGTTTGAATTAAGAGCAACCAACCAGCTTTGCTCACCTTACTCTTATATTATAAACGATTTTAAAATTTTTTTCAAGACTTTTTTTATATTACTGTCCATCTATTAGCAAAAACTCCAAGAGACTTTTTATATTCTATTGCTTCTCTTAAAGTTTTGAACTCACGAACTTCAAGGCTAATTACATTCTGTAGCTTTATCATTATTTACCCCTTAACTGAAATATTTCCGAATGATTTCATGACCAGCAAAAAAATGATCGTCTTCTAATTTACCACAATCACCAAACTCACCTTTCTGATAACGCTTAACAAATTCTGTTGTTAGTTCTCTTTTTTTGAGACCTACTTTATCAAAACTCTCACGTAGAATTGCCATATTTTCAACAGTTATATTATCAGCATTATAAAATGCCATAAAAGCTGTAATGATATTGTTTGCAATTTCTTTTCTCTTACTCATAAGAATATTATAACCAATTTTAACAAATAGTTCAAGACTATTTTATACCTTTTTCAAAAAGCTTACCAAGATACATTTGTCTTGTTCTTCTTTTAGGGTCTTTTGAAATATCTTCTATTTTAAACTTAACGCCATATAAAAATAGACTTTTTCAAGACAAGGAGAAGCTTTATCCCAACCGCAAATGCGTCATCTCTACAGGAGTTCATCTTGTCCTTATCTTTGAAAGCCTATTTATGGAGTATCATTCCCTGCTGGATTTGAACCAAACCTTTTCACTCGGAGAGAGCAATTTCCTAACCACTAGAAGAAGGGAACAAAATTACATCTTTTCGGTTATTTCTCCAACTGCGATAGCATAATTTGTTTTTTCAAATATATTGTCGGTTGGATTATATGCTTTAAATTCTTTATCATAATTCACATTTGAAGTCAATTCAAAATTGTCAATCTTAATAATTTTTGATAATTGTCCAACAGAAATATAGCCTTTTGTTTTAATAATTAAAGGATATTTTCCCAAACAAACAAAATATTTATCATCTTCAACTTTGTATTTTCCACTCAAGCCAATAAAAGACAATGTATCAATTCCACTTTTATCAGTTATAAAACAAATATTTTTATCCTTGTTTTCTTTTATATTCTTATAAAAGGCTTCACACTCTTCTTTTGAATCAAATTTTCCACAAAAATATTTTCCACCATGACGACCATTTCCTATACTTACATTAAGAATATAATCATCACTTATTGTATAATTTAAGTCTGTCATATTTACTTCCTTTAATTAAATTATAATATTTTTTATAAAAAAATTAAAGACCTTTTTGAAAATTTTTACTAAAAATAATTTTTTTTGCTCTGTGGGTCATTTTTCTTCTATCTTCCCTAGGTTCTACCCAATTCAATGTAAATCTTTTATTTTTAGAAAAATCTGTAAAATACTGTTGCTTTTTATCATTAAAAGTAAAACCAGCATTGCTAAAACTACTATCAACTTTTCCTTGTTGGGTATAATATCTTGGTTTGTCTCCTTTTTCAGAATAAAGGATAGAATCTTGATTAAATTTTTTACAAATTTGTAATGCAAATTTAAAAAGTTTATCTTTTTCTGCTATATTACCATTTTTATCATAATTATAAATTATAAAACTTTTTTCTTTTACTTCTTTTTTTGAACCATCTTCTTTTGTTTCTATAAACCCACCTAATACTTTTTTAAAAGAGAAGGAAGATTTTTGTAATATTTCTTTTAACTGATTTGTTCTTTTTTCATTTTCTTCTTTTGTAAATTCATTCCTACAAGCAGAAACAATAGCATAACCATTTTTTCTATGAACTTCTTGCAATCTATTTAAACTATCTTCTGTTATAACACCTGCTATTTTATAAGCTTCATCTAATTTCATTAAGTTAATTCCTCTTAGAATTAACTTCATACATTTTCTATAAATGAAACTCCAATTAAATATATCTCTCTTAAATTTTCTCTCAACAAAGAATTGTTAATAGCTTTTTCAAGATTATTTTTTGAAATTTTAATTGTTGGTATGAATTTATATTTGCATCCATTTAAAACAGGTATCTTTTTTTCAAATTTTAAATTAAACTTCATAAAAAAGCTCTGTATTTTCAATTTCTTCAATATTCATTATTTTTCTCCTTATATTATATTAAACAAATTGAAAGTCTATATCATTCCCTGCTGGATTTGAACCAAACCTTTTCACTCGGAGAGAGCAACTTCCTAACCACTAGAAGAAGGGAACAAAAAAATAGCCAATTACACGATTATTTTGATAATAATTATAATTGGCAATTTGACAAGTCCAACCCCTCGCTATCTCACGCTTGTCGCTCCCCTGGATTTTTGTCGAGACTTTCACTCGTGAAGAGCAGGGCTTTTAGTGGTCAACCGTCATGTTGCCTAGGACACCGTTGCCACAGAGTTTTTTATCTTTGCAAGATGTTCAATTATTAAGCCTCATGCCCACCTTAACTGCCTGGATCTCAACAGAGTCGTCTGTATTTCGGTATTAGCCATCTATCCGTTCATTAAACTGTCTTACAAGCAAGAGTTTTTGAGACGAACTTCATCTCTCAACCTTACATTAATATTATAACTGATTTGCAAAATTAATTCAAGACCAATTATTCATTTGTTATAACAACAACACTTGAAGCCAAATTAATCATTTCCTTACGAACATCTTTACAATAAGGATCTGTTCTAATAATTGATTTTTTTGGTTCTTTGCCAAGCAAAATAGCAATATATTCATACGCCTTAGTACAATTAATATCTGGCATTAAATCTTCAATTTCACGTATAGGGCAATGATAACAATCTGCGGTTATACGTTTATTCAAAAGTTCTTGATATTTTTTCTTATTCTTTAATAAAAAAGATTTTATTCTAGCTTCATTGTTCATTGGTTCCTCTGTATTCATAGCAAACTTCATTATCTTTTCTCAAAAACTAATTTATTCATTTTTTATTAGCATTGTATTTTTCCATTGAAACATGTCCAATGACCAAGAATAAATTCCATCATCTATATCCAAGATAATAAGATCCAAGGCAAACCTACCTGGTTTTGGTTCTCCCCAATAATAATAATTATTGGAATCGCAATCGCAATATCTTTTATCTATTCTTACTACTTTTGCTTTTTTTCCACAAAATCCATACATTTCCTCAGCAAAACAAAAAGGAAATTTATATTGCTTATTAATTCTCTCAACTTCTTCGAGTTGTTTTATAATAACAGTATCACCAACTTTAACACTTCTTTTTAATTTATCATTGTATAATTTTTTCATAGTTTCTCTATTAAAAAAAATAGCCCAGTTCGTGAAGAACCACTTCACTAAAATAGCTGGGCAAACTACTACACCTTGTCATTTCAGCATACTCTGGTGCGAAAGAGCCGTACTTGATGACTGCAAGCACTCAGCCTGCAACATAAGCCAATGCAGGTAGGCAGTTTATATCCTCAAAACTTTAAGATGGATAGATTTTTGGTTGACAGTCCTATCAGACTGTTATTTTAAGCAAAGTAGGTAAATATCATACACTTGTCAATCGTATATGAACTTCCATACATTTCTGCAAACATACTCATTGTATCAATCATATGCCTGCAAATGTACACTTTGTTTTCATAATCTTCAAGAAGTTCCTTGTAAAATTCAAAATCATCGTTAAAGCGTTCCATCTCCTTGTCTGAAAGCTTGTAGTATTCCACGCTTTTCTTTATTCCAAGAAGGCTATTAAATTTGTCTCTCAAATCAGAAACTTTCTTGTCGTAAGCATTAATGGCATTGGCGAAAGAAGATTCGTCAAACCAGTTGCCTTTAAGGTTTATCGTTTCCAATTCATACACACGGACAAGTTCTATTCCATCAGATTCTAGAATGTCCTCAGCACTTGGGCAGAAATCAGAAGGAATTTTGTCAAAGTGGATTTCTTTGTTGTCATTAATTTCTTTGACCAAACCCTTGTACTTTTCTGGTATATTGTTGTAATCAACATAATACTCAAACTCATCTGACACAAGCTTGCCAGCATCAGGATCAGCAAATTCATTTGTAATAGGTACAAGCTCTTCTGCCCAACTCCAACCATCAAGAAGTTCTTTAAGCATATTAATACATACAGTTTTACCGACAAATTCTTTACCATTAAGGTAGAATTTTACAACGACATCAGTACTCATTGTTTTGCCCCCTTACAAATAAATTATAAACTTTTTTAACAAAAAATTAAAGACCAAAACAAGTCCACCCTTAAAAAAGGGTGCAGTTTAGTTTTACTAAACCTGGAAACCTACAGATAACCCACAACAGTTTCCCGCTTCTTATTTTGTTTGAGGGTTTTAGCGTTTAGGTGAGCCACGCTATTTTACAGTGGCTTTTTAGCAAGAGAGGAACTTTCGTTTTGTTCTCACCGTTTCAAGCTTACTATAAATATTGTTTATAATCGGCTGTATTTCTATGGCAAGCTTAAACAGCTTTGCCTTATTTTTATTTATATAGTTTATTGCCCATTCAGTAGCAAGCTTTTCATCTGGCAAATCAAAGTAAATGAAGTTGTCTTCTACACTTTCACCATGAAGTTTCTTCTTTGTTTCCATGCAGTATTCTTCTTCATCTTCTTCCAAATCATCAAGAGTAAAATGATGACCTACCTCATGAAGCAATCCAAGGAAAAATGAACCGCAGTCATATTCAAGACCATGAGCAAGCGCATACTTCTTGTGCAGTTCACCACCCATCTTTGGAACTAAGAATGAATAATAGACCGTTGAAGTGGCATACTCATACGCAAAGTCTTTGTTGGAACTTACCCTTACATCGAACCCTTCATTGTTGAAAAACTTTTCAAGCTTTTCGTCCAGTATTTTGGTGTCCATTTTTTACTCCTTACAGTTCATTGCAAAACTTATCATTGCCGTAAGTTTTCCAGTATAATCTTCCATTGACCTTACAAACTTCCAAAGCACGTTGTATTTTCAAATTCTGAACGTCCTGTATTCTTACAGAGTAAAGCTTCCCATACTTTACATAAGTTCCGTCCCTGTACTTTTCAAACTGTAAATTTTTCAAAGAAACGACATACTTATCACCAGACCATGCCTGCCTAACAACTGCATGGCTATTGTCTTTTCCTATTAAAACACCGCTTATATACATAATTTCCCCCTGTTGAATATATTATAACAGAAAGGAAAAAATATTTCAAGACTTTTTTTTACTCATTTTCCATAACTGTAAAATGAATATCTTTATACTTGTAATAAAGGTTTGATAATGCTTCTACCAAATCTTCGCAAGAATTTTTATAGCTGTTTAGCACCTCTTCACCAAAAGCTTCAAAAATTAATTCAAACCTCATATCACAAACTGGACAATAACCCAAAGAAGATTCACTAATATTATGTTTTGAAACTGGGCAGTCTGGGCAATCAAATGGAGGTGTTAAGTCTTTAAATTTTTCCAAATATCTTATGATTGCTTTTCTTTTCGCTAATGAACTTTTCATTTTTTAAACTTATACTCACAACCGTTCTTTATAATTTTTCCTTCTGCAATAGAAGCACTCACCAACTGTCCTGCATACTTTGGCATTTTCTTGTAAAGGATTGCCATCTGCTTTTCAGAAAGTGAACCCTTTGCTTCAAACTGTTTTGCAAAGGAAGTAAGTATTCCTGAATCTGAATGGGTGAATCCGATGCCATTGTTCATAAATACACAGCCAGCTTCTTTTTCGGACTCTGCCTGGTTTGCATAAATCCTCATAAGACCCTTCAAAGCCTGCTGGGGTCTGGTAGCCAACTGCTTTCTTGCAATATTTATCAACTGTTCCTTGCTTGTAATTTTTACAACCATTTCTGCCATTTTTTCACCTCACAATAAAATTATAAAGGATTTGAAAAAATAATTAAAGACCGTTTTCTTGCAATTAAAAATAGGGTAATCTTTTAAAGATTACCCTATGAACCTAACAAATACCATCTTCTGAATCATCTTCCGATTTTACTGGCATGAACTTTCTTATCGGCTCAAAGACACTTACGCTTTTGTGCGTCTGGGATTCCTTCTTGTCAAGGTATTCCCCAAAGTCTTCTGGAATAAAATATCCAAGACCTTTCAGCAAATCAGCAAACTGGCGGCTAAGTTCTATCCAACCGCAGTCGTCATTTCCGTCCTCAAACCTTTTTTCAATATAGCCGTTAATCGGCATTTCTACGGTTATTTTTGTCATATCTGCTTCCTTTTTTAATCCAACACCTCTGTCCAATTACAGCCAAACTCTGCATGAAAATTTTCAGACAGTACCATTAACTCCTTGTCAGAAGCAAAGCCAGAATTGCACAAGTCCGCAATCATTCTGGCTTGAATAATCATGTCTCCCATTTTCACCTTCCAATGGCACGAGCAACTGATTTAAGACCAGAGGGTGTCATTTTGACTTCTTTCTTTCCAGCCTTCCTTTTTCCTGTTGAACGTGAATAAACAGTTCCCTTTCCAAAGCCGTGAATATTGCCATCGCTTCCAATGGAGTTGGCATCAAACTCACGGATATACTTTGTGCATTTCTTTTCTACAACCCTCTCAACGGTTCTCCTTCCAATCCTTACCTTCTTGGTTTCCTGATAAAC
>Ga0326511_10000817_pt1 | contig 26920 bp, 25 predicted proteins | sample 0_2496_0518_D_FD_203701 | JGI IMG/M metagenome (GOLD analysis project Ga0326511, IMG submission 203701) | Bovine rumen microbial communities from UC Davis, California, United States - 0_2496_0518 | ecosystem: Host-associated > Mammals > Digestive system > Stomach > Rumen | place: USA...
CGGTTCATTAGCGAACTCGTTTATTATACCACATTTTCAGAAGTTTGTCAAGTGTTTTTTAAAAATTTTTCAAAAACTTTTTTCGCTCTTTTGTGGGCTGTGGGGCTTTCGTCCGACAGCTTTATTATTATAACACAATTTTTCCCATTTGTCAAGTAAAAGAATTGATGTTAATTTGTTTTGATTTTAGTTATTTTTGCTAGTATTATCTGTTTCGGACAAAATTTCTTCTTCTGCACATTCCATCTTATGATAGATTTCGTCTGACAATTCTCTCAACTTTTCCGCTAGGTCTGCAAGCTGGGCTTGGGATTGGTAGAATAATTCTTTATAGTCTGGCATGGTTTCACCTCCTTATTTCTATTATATATCTATAGTTTCTATTTGTCAATATCTAAAGATGATTTTCAGCATCTTTAATATAGGTTATACTATATCTAAAGAGGTGTTTTTCATGAATTATCTATATGAAGAAACTGGAAACCGCATTTTTCAACTTCGAAAAGCTAAGAATCTTACCAGAGAACAACTTGCAGAAAAAGCTGATATTTCTATTCAATTTCTTGCAGATATTGAGAAGGGGCGCAAAAATATGACTGTCACTACTTTACGAAAACTTGCTTTTGCGCTCTCTGTTACAACTGATTTTATTGTAAATGGTGATGAATCCATCAGTCCTTCTCAATATGAATTGATGACATTGTTTCAAACGCTTTCAATTGAAAATCAGGGCTATGCTTTGCAGATTCTCCGCACATTTGCTGAGGCGGTTCATGTTAGTAAAAAATAATCCCCTTTCAGAAATGACAGGGGATTTGGGGATTTAAAGAAAAAGAGGAGAAAAGAAAAGCAAAAACAAAACACTCCCGAAACCAAAGTTTCAGGAGTGTGTACTTCTACGCCGAGAATACTTCCCCGACACATGTGGAGCGGATTACGAGGCTCGAACTCGCTACCTCCACCTTGGCAAGGTGGCGCTCTACCAGATGAGCTAAATCCGCATGATGGTGCTTCCGATCGGAATCGAACCAATGACACGGGGATTTTCAGTCCCCTGCTCTACCGACTGAGCTACGGAAGCATACGACCCAGATGAGGCTCGAACTCACGACCTCCGCCGTGACAGGGCGGCGCTCTAACCAACTGAGCTACTGGGCCAAAAGAATGGTGGGGACTACAGGGCTCGAACCTGTGACCCTCTGCTTGTAAGGCAGATGCTCTCCCAGCTGAGCTAAACCCCCACGCCTTTCTTATCATTCAGGTTTTCTCCCTGACGACTATTTCATTATACCACAACTTGTCCGGTTTGTCAACACTTTTTTTCAAAAAAATATTCTTTCGTTAATTTTATACAATTTTCAACATTCCAAAATATACAAAATAGTGAAAAGAAAACGGCTTCAATTCAAGCCGTTTTCTCCATTTTTGGCGAATAATAGCCCAATTTCGAAATTCAAGTCCTGATATTCTCTTTTTTGTAAAGTGGGGTCATTTTGCAATAATAATTCTGCGGCTTTCTCCACTTGTTCCAACATGGGCTTATCTGTAAGGGTTGCCAATTTCATGGGTGGTAGTCCATGCTGTTGACTTCCGAAAAAGTCACCAGCTCCACGGAGTTCCAAATCTGCTTGTGCCACTTCAAAGCCGTTTGTGGTACTGCTGAGCAGGCGCAAACGCTCTTTTGCTTCATCTGTGGCGTGTTCCGTGATGAGAATACAATAACTCTGGTACTGTCCTCTTCCGACACGTCCCCGCAACTGGTGCAATTGGGATAACCCGAAACGCTCTGCATCTTCGATTACCATAACGGTTGCGTTTGGTACGTCTACCCCGACTTCCACTACTGTTGTACAGATTAACACATCTGTTTCATGATGGCGAAATTTTTCCATGGCTATGTCTTTTTCTTCGGGGGTGAGCTGACCATGCAAAATGTCGATTTTCCAGCCTTTCAGGAGATTTTCACGAACGGAATCTGCATAGGCGGTAACGGCTTTCAAATCGCTTTCTCCTTCGTCAATGGCAGGGCATACAATGTATGCTTGTCTGCCTTGGTGCAATTCATTGGTGAGAAATTTCATGGCACGTTCACGGAGTTTTCCAGTGACGGCATAAGTTTTGATGGGCTTCCGCCCCATGGGCATGACATCCAGAACGGAAACTTCCAAATCTCCATATACCATCAATGCCAATGTTCGGGGAATGGGAGTGGCGGACATGACCAATTTGTGTGGAATTCCGCCTTTTTTGGCTAATTCTGCACGTTGGGCAACTCCAAAACGGTGCTGTTCGTCAGTAATGACTAAGGCTAATTTCTGGTAATTGACCGCTTTCTGAAATACAGCGTGTGTTCCGGCGATAACTTGAAATGTGCCGTCGGCTATCTGGTCTTGTATCTGCTTTTTCTCCTTCGGTTTCAATGAACCTGTCAACAGACATACTTTCACTCCTAACGGCTCTAGAAAGTCCCTGAACGTTTGATAATGCTGTCCGGCTAAAATTTCCGTGGGGGTCATTATCACGCTCTGACAGCCATTCTGGGCGCAATAATAGCATATTGCTGCGGCGACTGCGGTTTTTCCGCTTCCTACGTCGCCTTGTAAGAGGCGGTTCATGGGTGTTCCGCTGGAAAGGTCGGATACCATTTCCTGAATCGCTTTCTTTTGGGCGGTGGTTAATGCAAAGGGAAGACTTTGGTAAAATGGCTGTAGGCTTGTTTCGGGGTTCATGGGGTAGTCTGTTTGTTTGGTGGCATTGATTTTCATAAGGGATAAGCCTAATTTTAACCTTAGCATTTCCTCAAAGGCTAGGCAATGTCGGGCTTCTTCGACTTCCTGCATGGTTTCCGGCTGGTGGATGCCGTGCATGGCTTTGGTGAGGGTAGATAGTCCAAATTGCGTGCGTAATGTGGTGGGCAATGTCTCAAAGGGGTGTTCATCTAACAACTGCAAGCATTCTTTGATGTTCGTGCGAACCATGGCACTTGTTAAGCCAGTTGTCTGCGGATATATCGCTTCAATTGGGGAATCCGTTTTCCTATGGATGGTGGGAGATTGGATTTCTCTCTGCATGGAACTGCCGGATATTTTGCCGTACATGGTGTAGGTTCTGCCAACTTCCAACGCCTGAAAGCCATAGACGTTATTGAAGATTTTTATTAAAATATGCGTTCCGCTGTCGTCTTGGGCATCTGCACAATAAATCTGCATTCCGGTTCGGGTATTGATGGGGGTGCGCTTGGCGGTGATTGTCACACGAATGACGGCTTGCATATCGGTTTCTGTGTCTGCTATCGGGATGGGGTCTCGGTAATCTTTGTAGGTTCGGGGAAAATAATACAAGAGGTCATAGGGGGTATTGATACCGATTTTTTGGTAAATCTGGAAACGCTTCACTCCGACACCTTTCAGATGCTTGATGGATTCAAATAATTTTTGCATGATTCCTCCTAAAAAAGCAGAGTTTCCGGCATTTGCCGAAAACTCTGCAATTCCATATTATTCGGCTGAAAGAATGTAGTAATACACTGGCTGTCCGCCATCCATCAAAATTACCTCTAAACGGTCGCCAAATTTTTCCTGCAACTTTGCGGATAATTCCTCGGCTGTCTCCTGCGAAACATCCTGACCGTAGGCAATTGTCAGGAAACTGGTATCACTGTTAATGAGCTTCTTGGCAAGCTTGTAAGCTGTGTGATTTAACTCACGTCCTGTGAATGCCAATTTTCCATTATCTAAGGCTAATACTTCGCCTTGTTTGATGGGTTTTCCGTCAATCTCAGAATCACGGGCTGCAAATGTGATGTGTCCTGTGGAAACTTTCTCAAATGCCTTTGTCATGGCGATTCTGTTTCCCTCTGCGTCAAGTGATTCATCAAATGCTAATAATGCACTGACTCCTTGCGGAAGGGTTCGGGTTTGCAATACAATGACGTTTCTATCTGCAAGGGCTACGGCTTGTTCGGCTGCCATAATGATATTTTTATTATTTGGCAATACAAATACATTTCTTGCAGGGGTTGCATGAACCGCTTTCAAGATGTCCTCTGTGGAAGGGTTCATAGTCTGTCCACCTCTGACAATATTGTCAGCTCCTAATTCTGTGAACATATTCTCAAAGCCTTCCCCAGCACAAACGGCTACAAATCCAAATGCTTTTTCCGGCTCGGCTCTGACATAAGTTTCATCTTGGGCGGCATTTTGAGCGGATTTCACTCTGTTAGCGTGCTGAATGCGCATATTCTCCACCTTGGGTCTGGGTTCATTGACAAACTGTCCAAATTCTAGGGCTTTTTGTAATGCTAACCCCGGATTGTCTGTATGAACATGAACTTTAATAATATCGTCATCATCTACCAATACCACACAATCGCCAATTGTTTCCAGATATGCACGGAGTTTGAAGGGGTCGGGGCAATCCTTATGTTTCTGTACAATGAATTCTGTACAATAGGTGAAAGTAATTTCCCCTTCAAGGTCAACCCTTCCAATTGCAATCTGTTCATTCCGCTTGACAGGTGCAGGGGCTTCCTCTGGTTCAGCTGGGGCATTGCCACGGAATACAGCCAGCATTGCTTCCCATACGGTCAATAAGCCCTTTCCACCTGCATCCACAACACCAGCTTTTTTCAAGATGGGTAATTGTTCGGGGGTTTCTGCCAATGCCTGTGCTGCTGCCTTGCAGGTTTCCTCAAAGACATTGACAGGGTCATTGGTTTCCATAGCGGTCAATTGTGCCTGCTGTGCGCCCATTCTTGCCACGGTGAGAATTGTTCCCTCTGTGGGCTTCATCACGGCTTTATATGCCGCCTTAACGCCCATTTCCAAAGCGTTGGCAATGTCCTTGCCGTTGGCTTCTTCCAGTCCTGCCATTCCTTTGGCAAAGCCACGGAATAACAGTGAGAGGATTACACCTGAATTTCCTCTTGCACCTCGAAGCATTGCAGAGGCGGCTTTTTCTGCAACTTCTGCAACGGTAATGTCATCAGAAAGAACACTCAATTCTCGTCTTGCTGCGGTCATTGTCATAGACATATTTGTCCCTGTATCACCATCTGGAACAGGATAGACATTCAATTCGTCAATGTCCTTTCGATTTTTCTCAATTGTAACGGCTGCACTACTAATTGCAGCCTTTAAAAGCTTACCATTCATCCAACAGTCCTCCTGCTTATCGTTCTACAATTTCATCAACAAATACACGAACACGGGAAACGGGAACTCTGACAGCATCCTGCACGACGAATTCCACTTTGTGAATGAGTGAATTTGCTACAGCAGGAATATTCACACCATATACAATTCTGATATGCAGTGTAATTTCCAATTGTTTATTTCTTTCGGTGATTTTTACCGTGCTGAAATTATTTCCTGTCAGACGGTCAATCAATGTTGGCTGAGAAAATCCAGCCACTCCAAAACATTGCAGTACAGTTTGCTCAGTCAGTTCACGCAAATAGTTATCAGAAATTCCAATTGTTCCGATATGATTTTCCATGTATAACATAACCTTGCCTTCCTTTCTATGCATGAATTTTTCAGCATACGTCCTTTCTTATTATACCATATCTTTTTCAAGAATACAAGCCCTAAAACGAAAAAATTTTCATCAAAAAAGGCACAGCCGAAACTGTGCCTGAAATATTGTGTCTTATTGCTGTCCTCTGAAGAGGTCTTTGAGCTTATCAAAGAAGCCTTGTCTTTTGGCATAATTTCTATCTTCCAGAGAATTTTCAAACTCTTTGAGCAATTCTTTCTGCTTTTTGGAAAGGTTGCGTGGAACTTCAATATAGAATCTGACGTATTGGTCTCCACGTCTATCCTGCTGTAAATACTTGACACCCTTCCCTTTGAGTCTTCTTTCCTCGCCATTTTGAATTCCTTCCGGAATTGTCAACTTGACATTTCCGTCAATGGTGGGAACGGTAATTTCATCACCAAGGACAGCTTGCGCATAAGTAATCGGAATTTCACAATGAACATCATAGCCGTCACGGTTAAAGATAGGATGTGGACGAACGGTTACACTGACATTCAGATTGCCTGCGGGCCCTCCGTTGATACCACAATCCCCTTCTCCAGATACACGCAGTACCTGACCATTATCAATACCAGCCGGAATATTGACAGATACTTTCTTTTGTACCTTGACTTTTCCAACGCCACGACATTTAGAACAAGGATTTTTAATAATTGTCCCCTTTCCGCCACAGTGCGGGCAGGGTCTTGTAGAGGAAATCACTCCAAGGGGCGTTTGCTGGGTAACACGAATGCTTCCTTTTCCGTGACAATCGGGACAAACTTCTGTTGTTGTGCCGGATTCTGCACCAGTACCACTACAAGAGGGACATATCTCTTGATGAGCAATTTCCAATTCTTGCTTTTTCCCTGTACACGCTTCCATAAAACTAATGCTGGTACTGTAATTGACATCCTTTCCACGTCGTGGGGCATTGGATGAAGTATTACGGAATCCTCCGCCGGACATCCCTCCGCCGAATATGTTCCCAAACAGGCTATCAAAAATGTCGCCCATGTCGCCGGTGTAACTTCCTGTAAAGCCACCGCCACCAAAGCCACCAAATCCGCTTGCTCCGTCAACTCCATCTGCTCCAAATTGGTCGTATTTCTGCCGCTTTTCAGGGTCAGACAAGACGGAATAGGCTTCGTTGATTTCCTTCATTTTCGCCTCACATTCCTCCACTCTGTCTGGGTGAAGGTCAGGATGGTTTTCTCGTGCCATTTTACGGTATGCCTTTTTAATTTCATCTTCACTTGCAGTTCTCGACACACCCAACACATCATAATAATCACGTTTATCAGCCATATTCAACCCACCGCATCAAGCGGCTCTCCTTTCGTTACTTCAATACTCTTTCTTGCGGAAAGGGTACACCTGTTACCCCTTCTCCTATAATCGGCTATAAGGGCAGAGAAACTCTGCCCTGATAGTCTATCTGTCAATTTTGATTAAGCTTCTGTGAAATCAGCATCAATGACATCATCACCATCATCAGAGCCGTTATCTTCTTCTGAGAAGTTCGGAGCTGCACCCTGACCAAAATTCGGCTGACCTTGTGCGCCGCCACCTTGCTGATAGATGTTGTTGCCAACTTCCATCATGGCTTTCTGGAGTTCATCCATTTTCGCCTTCATGCCTGCGGTGTCGTTTGCATCAACTGCATTCTGGAGTTCAGACATCTTATTACGAACGTTGGAAAGAACATTTTCCGGCACTTTGTCCTTGAATTCTTCCAGCTGGTTCTTGAATTGGAGGAGCATATTTTCAGCCTGATTCTTGGTTTCTACCTCGTCACGGCGTTTCTTGTCTTCCTCTTCATATCTCTTGGCTTCTTCGACAGCCTTGTTAATATCTTCCTTGGACATATTGGTAGAAGCTGTGATGGAAATATTCTGCTCCTTGCCTGTGCCTAAGTCCTTGGCAGATACGTTTACAATACCATTTCTGTCAATGTCGAAAGTAACTTCAATTCTCGGTACACCACGCATAGCCGGTGCAATGCCATCCAGACGGAATGTTCCCAACTGCTTGTTATCTCTTGCAAACTGACGTTCACCCTGCAATACGTTGATGTCAACGGCTGGCTGATTGTCTGCGTAGGTGGAGAATACTTCTTTCTTCTGGGTCGGGATTGTGGTATTTCTTGGAATCATGACGGTACAAACTCCGCCGGCTGTTTCGATACCCAAAGACAATGGGGTTACATCCAGCAACATCAAACCTTCCTTGACATCGCCACCCAATACACCGCCTTGTAATGCTGCGCCTAATGCAACACATTCATCAGGGTTGATTCCCTTGAACGGTTCTTTCCCGATTAACTTCTTGACTGCTTCCTGCACTGCCGGAATTCTGGAAGAACCACCAACCATCAGAACTTTATCCAATTCAGAGGTATTCAAACCGGAATCTTCCAATGCCTGACGTACGGGTCCCATTGTTGCCTGAACAAGGTCAGAGGTCAATTCATTGAATTTCGCCTGAGAAAGTGTGAGGTCTAAATGCTTGGGTCCTGTTGCATCTGCTGTGATATAGGGGAGATTGATGTTTGTGGTGGAAGCAGAAGACAATTCAATCTTTGCTTTTTCTGCGGCATCCTTCAATCTCTGCATTACCATCTTATCTTTGGAAAGGTCAATGCCTTGGTCTTTGCGGAATTCGTCAACCATCCAATCAATGATTCTCTGGTCGAAATCATCACCGCCCAAATGGTTATTACCTGCGGTTGCTACTACCTGCTGGAAACCTTCACCCATTTCAATGATGGATACGTCGAACGTACCACCACCAAGGTCATAAACCATAACTTTCTGGTCATCTTCTTTATCGATACCATAGGAAAGTGCTGCTGCTGTTGGTTCGTTGATAATTCTGCGAACAGTCAAGCCTGCAATCTGTCCTGCATCCTTTGTAGCCTGACGCTGTGCATCGGTGAAATATGCCGGAACAGTAATGACTGCTTCTGTCACTGGCTCACCAATATAAGCTTCTGCATCTGCTTTCAGCTTCTGGAGAATCATTGCAGAAATTTCCTGCGGGGTATATTTCTTGCCGTCAATATCTACTTTGTAGTTAGAACCCATATGACGCTTAATGGAAGAGATTGTTTTATCAGGGTTTGTGATAGCCTGATTCTTTGCAACCTTACCAACGAGACGTTCACCAGTCTTAGAGAATGCAACAACGGAAGGGGTTGTTCTTGCGCCTTCTGCGTTTGTAATGACAACTGCGTCGCCACCTTCTACAACTGCAACACAAGAGTTTGTTGTACCAAGGTCAATACCAATAATTTTTCCCATAAAAAATCATCCTTTCTAGATTATCACTCTTATCATTTTTGATTGTATTATCCAGCAACGGCAACCAATGCCGGACGAATCAGCTTTTCTTTGTAAAGATAGCCTTTCTGGAATACTTCACAGACAGTATTTTCAGGGAATTCCTCTGTTGCTTCTGCCTGTTTGATAGCATTGTGAATATTAGGGTTGAATTCTGCACCGAGAGCCTCAATTTCCGTCACACCTTGCTTTTCAAGGAAAATGCGGAGCTGATTCAAAATCATCACCACACCGGAATGATAATTTTCATCACTGCACTGTGCATCCACTGCTCTTTCAAAATTATCAATGATGGGGAGCAATTCGCCAATACAATGGGCGGTTGCTTCACCATAAGTTTCTTGTTTTTCTTTGGCTGTACGCTTTTGGAAATTCTTATATTCTGCTAAGAGGCGGTAATAACGCTCTCTTTCTGCTTCCAATTCGTCAGAACCATCAATGTCGTCAAGCATCTGCTCAATTTCTTTTGAAGATTCTGAGGGAGTATCTTCGGGAATTTCCTCGGAAGTTTCCGGTTCAGAATCGTTTGTCGGTTCTGTCTGCTCTTCCAGAATTTCTTCATTTTCTTTTTCACTCATGGGAGTCACCCTCTTTCTTATCCTTTTCAAAGATACTGCTTTGTGATTCGGAAATTGTATCTGTTTCCGAAATCAAATCAGTAATCCTTTGTGAAACATATTCAATATAAGGTATCACTTTTGCATAATCCAAACGCATTGGTCCAATGACACCCAAAGAACCAACACTATGCTGACCCTTGTGGTACTTGGAAACAATCAGGCTGGAATTTCCAATGACAAAATTATTGTCAGAAAACAATACCTTGATACCGCTGAATGAATCATTCAGCAATTTGGAAAGCTCGTCCTTGCGTTCAATCAACCGGACAACTTCCATTTTGTCAAGTTCTTCACAGGAAAACAGGTTACTTTCTCCGCTGAGCAATAATGCGTGTTGGCGCAAATCTCTGGAAATTTCACGCACGCCACGAATCAGCGGTGACATGGTCATCATGTAAGCACTCATGGCAGCCGTCAGGTTTTCCATCATCTCTTCCGATAAATCCGCAACGGAAACACCTTCCAGATGCTGTGAAAGATAATCAGAAAATACTGCAAGCTGTTCACTGGTCAAATCAAATTCCAGCCGGCACATTTTATTTTTGATATTACCGCCGGAAGTAATCAGAAGTACTACATAAACTCTTTTTCCTGCCGGAATGACCTCGACTTTTGAAATGACGGAGAATTTAGGGGAAAAATCAGAAACGACAGCTGCACATTTTGTTAATTCCGCTAATGCTGTGGTTGCGTTCTGAATCAGCAGCTCCTCCGTGATACCGCTGCTGCTCCTGCTGAGCATTTCATCCAGCCGCTGCTGTTCTTCAATCGGAAGGCTGGGGGGACTCATGAGCTTTTCAATATAGAGCCTGTATCCGCTGATGGTAGGCACTCTACCAGCGGAAGTATGAGGCTGTTCAAGTAGTCCAAGTTGTTCCAGCATTGCCATATCATTACGAACCGTTGCCGCCGAAACATTGATTTCTGGAAGGCTTGCTATTGTCTTTGAGCCAACAGGCTCGCCGGTTCGTACATATTCCTCCACAACGGCAACCAGTATTTTCAGCTTTCGTTCATTCATCTCTGAATGCGCTCTCCTTTCTGGCAGTCAAAGTTTCGGGCTGTTAGCACTCTTTATCCCTGAGTGCTAATTTTAGTGTACCACGATTTTCACGAATTGTCAAGCATAAAAAATAGATTTGTAGGATTTTACAAAAAATATGATATTTGATTCATTGCATTAGTGCGTTTTCAACATTTCTTGTCAATTGTCTCTGTAATTTGAAATTTTTGTTTGTGGGGTTGACATTTTTTCATATTTCGTATATAATAGAATATAGCAATTCATTCTAATCAAGTGAATCTAGATAAAGGCGTAGCAGTCAAAGTAACAGGAAAAGGAGCTTTTCAGAGAGTATCGGGATGGTGTGACGGTATGGGCGGTTTCTGTGAAGTGCGGCTGTCAGCTTCAACAGGGAAACCGGAAATCCGGTAAGTATCTGTTGGCGCAGGTCTGCGTTATGGACTTCGTAAGTTTCCAGAGAGTGGAACAACGCATTCGGTGCGCCTCTTTTGCGACATGGCAAGAGGGGTGTTTTTATTTACAGGAGGGATTTATTTCTTGTTTGAACAGTTAAAAGAAGATATTCAGGCAGTCAAGGAGCGTGACCCTGCTGCAACAAGCAGTCTGGAAATTTTACTGACCTATTCCGGACTTCATGCAATTCAGCATTACCGTGTTGCGCATTGGTTTCATCATCACGGTATGCATATGACAGCGAGAGTGATTTCCCAAACTTCCCGATTTTTTACGGGGATTGAAATTCATCCCGCTGCGAAAATTGGGAAACGATTTTTCATTGACCACGGTATGGGGGTCGTGATTGGCGAAACCGCAGAAATCGGCGACGATTGCCTTTTGTATCAGGGTGTCACTTTGGGCGGTACTGGTAAGGATAAGGGAAAACGTCACCCTACATTAGGGAATAATGTCATGGTTGGTTCAGGGGCGAAAGTGCTGGGTCCTTTTAAAGTGGGGAATAATGTCAAAATTGCCGCTGGTGCGGTGGTTCTGGAGGAATTGCCGGATAATTGCACGGCGGTTGGCGTTCCGGCTCGTATCGTCCGCCGAAATGGGCAGAAAGTGGAATGTCCTGTGGAAAATTTAGACCAAGTCCATATCCCCAATCCCATTGAAATCGAAATCTGTCAGCTCCGTCATCAGGTCAAACACCTCGAAAAAAGGCTTGCAGAATTGGAGAGAATAAACGCTGAAAAATCACAAAAGTAATGTATTCATGGGAAATACATTCTATTAACAGTCTGGAGGTTATCAATTATGATTCAAATTTTCAATACCCTGACCAACAAAAAAGAGGAATTTAAGACCATTACACCAAATAAAGTGAATATGTATGTGTGTGGCCCTACGGTTTACAATTATATTCATATCGGCAATGCAAGACCTATTTGTGTGTTTGATGTGTTCCGCAGATTTTTGGAATATCGTGGATATGAAGTCAATTTCGTACAAAATTATACTGATGTCAATGACAAGATTATCAAGCAGGCAAAAGAGGAGGGTATCACTCCTGAAGAATGCTCTGAAAAATATATCAAGGAATATGAAAAGGATGCTACTGGGTTAAATGTCCGTCCGGCTACAATTCATCCGAAAGTGACACTTTTCATGGATAAAATTATTCCGTTTATTCAGACACTTGAACATAATGGGTATGCTTATCGGGCTGGAAATGATGTCTACTACCGTACTCGCAAATTCCAAGACTATGGCAAACTTTCCGGACAGTCCCTTGATGATTTGATTGCTGGGGCTAGAGTAGACGTGAACGACATTAAGGAAGACCCCCTCGATTTTGCGCTCTGGAAAGGGTGCGGAACAGATGAACAACATTGGGATTCTCCGTGGGGGGCTGGTAGACCCGGTTGGCATATTGAATGCTCTTGCATGGCAAAACATACCCTCGGTGATACCATTGATTTGCATTGTGGCGGTCATGACCTCATTTTCCCCCATCATGAAAATGAGATTGCTCAATCAGAAGCCGCTAATGGTGTTCCTTTTGCGAATTATTGGATGCATAATGGTCATATCAATGTCGATAATCAAAAAATGTCGAAATCGCTCAATAACTTTTTCCTGACTCGTGAAGTCGCTGAACAATATGGCTATGAAGTTATCCGCTATCTGATGATTCAGGCTCAATACCGTGCGCCTATGAATTACAGCGTTCAGCTTTTGGAAGCTTGCAAAGCTTCTCTTGACAGATTGTATCAGTGCCGTGATTCTCTTACTGCTGCTATCAAACAGGCGAAATCTGGTGCTGTTTCTCCTAATGCAAAGGCAATTTTTGAAAAGGCAAGAACAGACTTTATCAAGGCTATGGAAGATGACCTGAACACCGCTGACGGCTTGACCGCTGTGTTTGAGTTGGTGCGTGAACTCAATATCATGTCTGCTGATGCTTCTACTCCCAAAGAAGAATTGGAAGAGGGGCTGAAAGCATTCAATGAATTGATTGATGTATTGGGCTTGCTGTATGAACGCAAAGAGGCTGAAATTCCTCAGGAAATCCTTGACCTTGTGGAACAGCGTAAAGAGGCTAGAAAAGCAAAGAATTTTGCAGAGGCTGACAGAATCCGTGATGAAATCACTGCAAAGGGTTATTCTGTGCGTGAAACTCGTCAGGGTGTGGAAATTAAAAAATTATAATCCCATTGGATAAGGAGTTAAATTGAATGGCGAATCGTAATCTTCATGGTGGAAATAAAACGCTTTCTCGTCTGGGTATTTTTCTGATGTTTGCTTCATTGATTAGCTTCATTGTGTTTTATGCAATTGTGATGATTTCTCATCAGGGGTATAAAATGATTGACCCTGATACCCTTGAATTGGTTCAGACGGAAGAAATTCAGGAAGGTTCACCGACTGCCATTATCACCACGACAATGGGAGAAATTCGGGCGGTATTATATCCGGAATATGCACCCCAAACCGTTGCACAATTTATCAGTCTTGCCGAAAGCGGTTATTATGATAATACCTATGTTTTTGAGGTAAAAAATGATGTTTATTTTGCTTGTGGGGCTGGGGATTCTTCCGGAAATTTGCCCGATTCTGCGACGGAAGAGCAAGAGCATTTACCACAGGAAATTCATCAGAATTTATGGTCTTTCAAGGGTGCGCTTTGTTCCATGAATACAACGGTTGATACCAGTTTCACGAAACGGCTTTTCCACAACGAGACATTCTATACCGGAAGCCGTTTTATGGTGCTGAATTCAGTTGATTTTTCAGATGAGGAATTTTTACAGGAATTCAAGGAAGCATCCGGCAATGAGGAGTTAGCAAATACTTTCATTGAATGGGGCGGTGTTCCCAATTTTTCCCAACAATTTACCGTTTTCGGACAGGCATATTCTGGTCTTGATGTAGTAGAGGCTATCTGCTCGGCGAAATTATATGATTCAGCAAGTGAAGGCGGATATACTCCGCCATTGGAAGACATTCAGATTCTTTCTATTACAATTTCAACGTATGGGGAAGAAGACAGAGCCTTGAATATGCTCCCATAATTCCGCATTTTCTGGGATTTTTCACAACGTTTCCAAAATGGATGATTATATTCTTATCCATTTTTTCTAAACAATGGAAATTACACTTTACAAATGAAAAAGAATGTTGTATAATATAATAATAGGATTGACCCATATCCATATATTGTGAAATACCGCTGTAAAGAGGGGACACTATGAAACAACACTGTTTTTGGGCTGTTGCCTGCATGATACTGTTATTATGTGGTACGGGATGCGGACGGAAATATATCCAACTTGATGAAAAGCCCATTTTGAATTATACTGCACCTGTAGAAGGTGAGGAAATTGTTGTTATCCATGTCAAAGATTATGGAGACATCAAGCTGAAACTTTTTCCGGAACGATTGCCGGAAGCCTGCGAAAATTTCGTTACATTGGCGAAAAACGGCTATTATGATGAACTCATTTTTCATCGGGTTATGGAAAATTTCATGATTCAGGGAGGAGACCCGAAAGGGACAGGTACAGGCGGTGAAAGCTGTTGGGGTGGTTTCTTTGACGGTGGCTCTGATTCCCAATTGATTAACGTCTGTGGTGCGTTGGCTTATGCAAACTCCGGCAGTACTTCAACAGATGGCAGTCAATTTTATATTGTGACAGGTCAAAAAATGACGGCGCAGGAACTTGACGAAGTAAGTGAAGCCTATCAGATTTATTACACAACAGAGGCAAAGGAACTTTATCAGCAGTATGGCGGTGCGCCTTGGCTGGACGGTGGCAGGTATACTGTATTCGGTCAAGTGATTGATGGTATGGACATTGTAGAGTCTATTTCCCATGTGCCGACAAATCCCGAAAACAACAAACCGAAAGAATCCGTTTATATTGAAAGCGTTACTGTAGAACAGTATGACGGGAGTGAAATCCACTGGTATCCAGTGGCAACCACTCAGGAATAAAAGTGCAGTAATAGAGAGAGCTGCAACCATGAAGGAGAGAAGAACGTGGACAAATTTGTGATAGAAGGCGGAAACCGGCTGACAGGCGATATTTATGTTTCTGGTGCAAAAAATTCTGTTGTTGCCATTCTCCCTGCAACCCTTCTGTTAGATGCTCCGTGTATTATTGAAAATGTACCGGACATTAGCGATGTGGAAATATGCTTGACAATTCTAAGGGAATTGGGAGCAGTTGTGGAGGAACTGGGAAACGGTGCTTATCGAATTTCTTGCGTTGATGTCAACAAATATGAAGTGCCTGAACGTCTCGCACGAAAAATGCGAGCTTCCTATTATTTCCTTGGCGCATTGCTGGGAAGATTCGGCAAAGCAAGAGCGGCTATGCCAGGGGGGTGTAATCTGGGGGAAAGACCCATTGACCAACATTTACTTGCATTTGAAGCACTGGGGGCAGATACTACCCTTATCAAAACAAAAGATGATTCCGATGAGGAATTTGTGGATGCTGTAGAGCTTTCCGCAAAACATCTGAAGGGGGCTTTGATTAGCCTGAATGTTGTTTCTGTTGGTGCAACTATGAATGCAATCTTAGCAGCTGTCAAGGCTGAGGGAGTTACCATTATTGAGAATTGCGCTCGTGAACCCCACATTGTTGACCTTGCAAATTTTCTCAATTACATGGGTGCAAATATCTCCGGTGCTGGTACACATAAAATCATCATTGAGGGTACTCCCCTCTTACAAGGCAATTTGCAGGAAGGCTCTGTGGAGGAAAGAATTTATTCCGTTGTGCCTGACCAGATTGAGGCAGGTACTTTCATGGTGGCTGCTGCTGCTACCAGAGGAGATGTGCTGATTCATGGGGTGATTCCTTACCACCTGAAAGATATTTCAGAAAGGCTTGCTGAATGTGGTGTTCAGATTCAGGAGGTTGAACAGTCTGATAATGATATTGCTGTCAGAGTGTACGTTGACGACCATCAAATACTTCATGCTACTAACATCAAAACCGAACCTTACCCCGGATTCCCTACGGATATGCAACCCCAAATGGCTGCGCTCCTTTGTTTGGCAAGCGGTCAGAGTAATGTCACTGAACAGGTTTGGGAAGACCGCTTCAAATATGCTTACGAACTCCGCAGAATGGGGGCGGACATTAACACCACTAAGGATGGGGCTATTATTTTCGGTGTGCCTGTCTTACATGGTGCTAAGGTCAAAGCTTGCGATTTAAGAGCTGGTGCGGCTATGATTATTGCCGGTCTGGCTGCGGAAGGGGTAACTGAAATTACTGACGTTTATCACATTGAAAGAGGTTATTCCCATATCGTGGAAAAGCTCCGACAAATCGGCGCAAATATCCGCTGTGAATAATTATCCGACCGCACATTTTCTTTGTGCGGTCATGTACTTTATCTGTAAGGAAGTGAACACTTTCAGAATGGCTAAATTTTATCCTCTTTTCAGCTCCAGCAGCGGCAATTCCTCTTATATCGGGGATGAGCATTCCGGTATTCTGGTGGATGTCGGGGCTTCTTGCAAAAGGATTCTTGAAACGCTCCATTGTAACCAAATTCCACAACGTGCCATTCGGGGTATCTTCATCACGCATACTCACTCCGACCATATCAAGGGGCTGAAAGTCCTCGAAAAACAGCTGCACGTCCCTGTTTATGCTACTGAACTTACTTTGAAAAAATTGTCCGCTGATGGACACCTCCCTGAAAATCTCCCAACTGTTACTATGGACTTTCAAACCCCTGTCTCTTGTGGCGACTTCGAAATTTTTTCATTCCCTACCATGCATGACGCTCAGGGAAGCTGTGGTTTCCGGATTCATACCAGTGATGACAAGTCCTGTGCTGTGTGTACCGATTTGGGGATTGTTACTGATGAGGTCAAACTCGCCGTTACTGGCTGTGATATGATTCTGCTGGAATCCAATTATGACCCCGATATGCTCCGAAATGGTTCTTACCCTCCCCAACTCCAAAACCGTATTCTTTCCGATTATGGTCACTTGTCTAATCAGGATTCCGCTTCCTTTGCCGCTCACCTCGTGAGAAACGGCACTACCAGAATTTTACTCGGTCATCTCAGCCCTAACAATAACACCCAATACTTAGCCGCTCAATCTGCTTTACAAGGGCTTGCAGAATTTCAGAATGGTGTTGACTACCTCCTTGGTATCGCTCCGACTCAAACGAAAGGGGGTGCAGTTGTCTTTTGATGCTCATTCAATTATTGACTGTCGGCAAACAGAAAGAACCCCATCTCGTCAATGCACAAGACCTCTACATCAAACGGCTTTCCCCTTTCTGTAAGATACAATTTACTCAACTCCCTGCTGTTCGTCTCCCTGATAACCCCTCTCAAAAGGAAATCGATAAAGCCCTTTCTCAGGAAGCGGATGCTCTCCGGAAATCCATTAAGGGCTTGGCAATTCCCCTCTGCATTGAGGGTAAACAACTTTCCAGTGTGGCTTTCTCTCAATTGCTGACACAACAAATTCCCATGAAAGACAGTGCTGTTACGTTTATCATTGGCAGTTCCTTCGGGCTGGATGATTCTATTAAACAACAGGCTTATTGCAAACTCTCCATGTCGGCTATGACTTTTCCTCATGCCCTCGCTTCTGTTATGCTTCTTGAACAAATTTACCGTGCTTATCAAATCGACAAAGGCACGGGCTATCACAAATAGGAGGTTTTCTCATGAAAAAGGCTATGACACTCACCTATGAAACAGGTGGTAATCTCTATCTGAATATTACCAACAAATGCCCTTGCAACTGCATTTTCTGCATTCGTAACAACGATGATGGTGCTTATGGTTCTGACCCTCTCTGGCTGGAACATGAACCCACTCTTGACGAAATAAAACAGGCTCTCGCTGAACGTGATTTATCCAGCTATCCTGAAATCGTCTTCTGTGGCTACGGTGAACCAACCATGAGACTTTCCCTCCTTTGTGAATTGGCGAAATATATCCGTGAAATATGCCCCTCTGTGATTCTCCGCCTGAATACCAACGGTTTGACGGAAATTTACAATTCCAAAGAAGCCAACGGCACAGCCCCTGAACAGATTGCAGATGTGATTGATAAAGTTTCCATTAGTCTCAATGGTGGCAATTCTGCCGTTTATCACCGTGTCACTCGTCCGGCTGGAATGCCTGAAAATGCTTATGCTATCATGCTCGATTTCGCCAAACGCTGTCAAATTGCCGGAATGGAAGTCGCTTTTACTGTGGTTGATGTCATTTCTCCTGAAGAAATTCAGGAAGCCCAACAGCAAGCCGACATTTTGGGGATTCCTCTCCATGTGAGGGAATATATCACTTGAAAATTCATAAAAAAGTTATTATTTGTTCATTGTTTTTTTACATTTCATTTCGTATGTACTATTATAGTAGGGATAACACCAATCATGAAAGGATGATGGAACATGAAAAAACGGTTTTCTGCGATTTTGCTTGTATTGGGGATGCTTTGCAGTCTTTCCCCTATGACCGCCAATGCGGAAGAATCAGAACCCATTGAACAAACTTATGAACAAACTTATCAAGAATTTACTTATGTGAATTATGGCGACTCTATCGAAATCACTGGTTTTGATAGTCCATTTGCGTATGAAAAACACGCTTTTCAGACTATCGAAATTCCAAGCGAAATTGACGGCTTGCCTGTGACTTCTATTGGAGAAAGGGCTTTCCGCCTTGAACAATTTTCCGCTGTGATTTTACCTGATACTTTGATGAGCATTGGTGCTGGTGCTTTTGCTGGCTGTTCCAACCTGTCGGAAACTGTCATTTTACCAGATACTTTGATGAGCATTGGTGCTGGTGCTTTTACTGGCTGTTCCAACCTCACGGAAATTCAGTTTCCAGAAAGTCTGACTTCTATCGGGAATTCTGCGTTCGCTTCAACTGGTTTGAAAGCAGTTTCGATTCCTGAAACAATTACAGAATTTGGAAAAAATATTTTCTATCAATGTGCTGATTTGGAAACAGCACAACTCCCTGACAATATGACCGCCATTCCGGAAGAATTATTTCAGAGTTGCCATTCTTTACAGAATTTCAATTTTCCGGAACATCTCACCACGATTGAACATGGTGCTTTTATGGGGTGCTGGTCTCTTGACAATATTGCCATTCCGGAAACCGTCACGACATTAGGAGATACTTGCTTCGCCTCTTGCAAGAATCTGACGGAAATTCATATTCCGGATTCTGTGACGGAAATTGGTGATGCTGCTTTTGGTGGATGTGTCAATCTCAAACAGATTGCAATTCCAGACACCATCACGGAAATTTCTTTTAATCTATTCGGTTTTTCTGGATTGGAGGATATTACATTCTCCGAAAATGTGCAGTCTGTAAGTTGTTCTTTGACTTGGTGCGAGAATCTGAAATCTGTCACGTTCCTGAATCCTGATTGTGAAATTTTCGATAATCAAATGACCATTTTCAATTCAGCCTACCAAAACAATTATCAGTTTGGCGGTATCATCTACGGTTATGAAAATTCAACCGCTCAGGCATATGCTGAAAAATATGGCTATGAATTCCGCACGATTGGCAACACGTTCATTTCTGATATTGCCGGTGATATGAGCGGTGACGGAAAACTTTCCATTGTGGATGCTATTCAGCTCCGGAAAACGCTCCTCTCCAAAATCGCCCCTCCTAAAATCTGCGACTTCAACGGCGACAATGTTGTCAATATCGTTGATTTGGCTTTGCTCAAAAAGGCTCTGCTCAATCTGTAACCAATACAAAAAGCCCTCTCTGATGAGGGCTTTTTCTTTATTTGTCGGTCAGTGTGCTGTAAATTTCAAAAAAATACTTGACAAATGCCGTCATCCATGCTATACTATAAGTGTGCTAATACGAATGGTACAGTTAGAAAGGAAGTGGTCGAATGATGGAAGTGGATTTGATGAGCCGGATTCCCATTTATGAGCAACTCTATCGGGGTGTGATAGTGGCATTGCTTCAAGGGGAATTGCAGGAGGGGGCGCAATTGCCAAGTGTGCGGGGGCTTGCAATGGAATTGCACGTGAACCCGAACACGGTTGCGAAAGCGTATGCCCTGCTGGAGCGTGACGGTTTCGTCCGGTCTGTGGCAGGTCGGGGAAGTTTCGTGGTTAAGCCCGATTTGGAGAAGGCGCAGGGAGTCTTATTGGGGGAATTCGATTCCATTGTGAGGCAAACTCTGGAAATGGGGATTTCAGGGGAAACGCTGTGGAAACGGTTGACGGAATTATTGAAGGAGAGTGAGAACGAATGATGCAGTTGAAAGAGACAGTGAAAGCGTTCGGGGATTTTAAGGCTTTGGATGGGGTGAATCTGGAGATTCCCAAAGGGACGGCTTTCGGGCTGTTGGGTTCGAATGGTGCGGGAAAATCTACCATATTGCGGTTGTTCAGCGGAATTTACAAGCCGGAAGCCGGACAAGTGATAATTGATGATGAGGAAGTTTATGACAATGTTTCAGCCAAACAAAAGGTATTCTTCATCAATGATGAAACGGTACAATTTGCCAATTTCACCCTAGAAGGATTGAAGCGATTCTATCAACAGTTCTATCCGGCATTTTCGGAGGAGATTTTTGAGCGGTTGGAAGAAATGATTCAACTCCCACGAAAGAAAAAGATTAGTACCTATTCAAAGGGAATGAAACGACAGGCAATTGTCATTATTGGTTTGGCAAGTGGTGCGCCGTATCTGCTATTGGATGAGGCTTTTGACGGATTAGACCCCACTATGAGAATTATTGTCAAGCGGATGATAGTTGATGCTATGTGTGAAAGAGAATTGACGGTGGTCATCTCATCCCATAATTTGAAAGAAATCAATGAACTTTGTGACACGGCAGCTTTGCTCCATCATGGAAAAATCGTGTTCAATCGGCAATTGGATTCCCTCAAAGGGGCTGTACATAAAGTACAAGTGGCTTTTGCGGATAAGGAAAGAATTTTCACCAAAGAGGACTTTAGCAATTTGGAAATTTTGCATTTCGACAAAAAACAAAGTTTGTATCATATGATAGTCAAGGGAACAGAAGAAGAGATAGATAATGCCCTTGCACCATATAATCCGGTGTTGTCGGATTTGATACCGCTGACATTGGAAGAGATATTTATTTATGAATTGGAGGGATTAGGGTATGACAGCAACATTTTCAAGTAAGGCATTCCCATTCCGGAACGGATTACGAGTCATCAAGCAAAATCAGAAGTTTGCAATTGTGACTTGTATTCTGGAATTATTAGGTGTGCCGTTGATAGTGGCATCCATTATGTTGCAGTTGATTCGAGAGTCTCGTATCACAGAGGAATATATTGACTTTCTTGATACAGCGAATACGGGGCTATACGCAGGGATAGGAAGCTTTTGTTTGACTGTCTCGGTCATCATGGGAATGTTTTCTGCAATTCATTCCTTCACGGAATTGCACAGCAAGCCAAAAGTAGATATGTTGTATGCATTGCCCTTGACAGGTACACAGCGATTTTTCTCGGACTATCTGGGAGGTCTGGGCTTTTATGGGTTGCCGTATTTAATTAGCTGTATTATTGGATTGGCAGAAATTTTCCTGTTTGGAAATTTTATCGACTTCGATTCCAGCCTGATTGATGAAGGCTTAACGCTTGGCATGATAACGAAATATTATTTGTATGCCACAATTGGATTATTTGCCCTGATGCTGATGTATTACACTTTAAGCGCATTGGTGACGGTATGCTGTGGGACATTGTTCGAAAGCATTTACACGAACTTTTTATTGAATTGCTTGATTCCGGGGGCAATGGCTGCGGTGATGGCAGTTGTCACAAGTAATACAGGGTTTGAATTTGAATACTTGTGGCAGATTATTGGCTATTTATCGCCAGTTGGCGGATTGATTTTCCTTTTCTATATGCTGGGGGATAATTTGGATGATGCAATGAATGGGTATCTTCATACCTACGGTTATGGGGAAGCCCATGCAACACAAACTACTCTACATCAATTGTTCCCTACTTATATCAGATGGATTTTTTGCATTTTTCTGATAACTGCAATCATGTTAATTGGTGCATGGCAATTATACAAGCGCAGAAAGGCGGAAGCTGTCGGGCAACCATTTGTTTATGTGGGTGCATATTATTTGATGCTGACACTTGTCACGGTTTCTATTCTCTGCTTGATGGACGTGAATGTGGTAGGCCCTGCATTGTTATTCTCTGCCATTGTGTACTTCATCATGGAAGTGGTCAGAAAGAGAGGATTTAAAAAATTCTGGTTGTCTATGATTACTTATGTTGTGACAGTGGGGGTAACAATCGGATTCTTCTATTTGAGCGTGGGAACGAATTTATTTGGAAGAGTCAATTATGTTCCAGCTCCGGCAACAGTTAGCTCTGTACAGGTTGAGTTCAGTTCAAAAGTTTATGATGGCTTCGAAATTAACCTTGAATATACTGACCGTGACATTATCAAGGCGGTTACTGAACAACATAAAGCCCTCGTTTCCGTCCGGAAAAATGATAAAAAGCTCATTTCTCATAATGTTGCTAATTTTGCATATAACACGATGGAAAGGCAAGCCGCCCTTTCTAACTATGACATCAATGAAAAACTCAGAGAACAAAAACTGATGAAATTGTATTACAATCAAAATAATGATGAAATTTATCTCAAAAATGCTGGTTATTCTACTGGGATGCCCGATTATTATTATACTGGCGATGACCGCCAAGGTTGGGATGAAAGAACATGGGCGCAAATTGCAACTGACCCCGACAAATATGAATTCAACTATGTGGATACAACCAGTCTTGAAATTACTTACTACACTATCACGGGTTCAACCATTCACCGCCGTTATCTCATCACACCAGATGAGTTGATTCACTTCTCTGAAATTTTCATGGGAACTTCTCTTTATGGGGAAGCTATGGAAAACTTAATGAATTACCGCACGGAAGAACAATATTCAGAATACGATAACAAGGTCATGAGCAAATTTATCCCTTCTACCATTCAAATGAATCTGTACTATGACCCCGAAATCAATTGCAACCGCTATTCTAATTACGAAAGCAACAAGCCTTCACAATCTAAGAGGGTGAATGGTGGAGCGGATGCCCTGAAACATCTGGCTTCCGTTTATCGTCAAGATATTGAGAATACTTCCCCTGAAAGTATGAGGACAGCAAAATTATTCGGTATGATTTGCGGTGTGCCAATTTATGAGAATTATACCAATACCATTGAATTGCTGAAATCATGGGGCTTTACTGACTTTACCCTTGCACAGCGTTACAGAACAAAGGCTCTCAATGAGTATAATTCTTATTATAATGATGATGTGAATTTCCTTTCTGTTCGAATTTATGCACCGGATTCCTATTCTGCTAGCTCTGCGGAATTCCCCCATGCAACAGTTGGTACTTGCTATGTCAAGGATGATGCAGAAGATATTCCGACTTATGAGGATGTTTATTATGATGCGGTCAACAATACACAACTTGAAACAAGTTACCCTGAATTATACAAGCTCCTTGAAGTCGCTCAACCACGCTATATCACGACTGATACTTGCTATGCTGTAGTTGTCAATGGTGTCTGGTATATTGTTCCTAGCGAATACAGCGAACTTGCAGAAAATGTTATCAAGCTGGGCAGTCATCATTTTTCGGGATTGAAGCCATCTGCGGGCGGTTCAACTCCTAGTGTTCAGGATGATACTTACTTTGATGGTAATTCTTATACCCCTTCTTTTGGAAGCTTCTAACTCAAAAACAACCTGTTGCTTGATTTCGTGCAACAGGTTGTTATTTTTGTAGGATGGTAAAAAGTTAATCAGCAGAAACGACAACTTTCACACCGCCGTCATTCCATGAAACTGCATCCATGGCTACCCAATCATTTGTGCCGTCACTCCATTTATGAGGGGAATTGGCTTGTGAGATACTCTCGTATTTGATGGGGTAGAAATCCCCAACCATTGCATCTTCTGGCAGACGGACAGACAAATTCAAGACGGGAGATTCATATTCAAATACCTGCGCTCCTCCGCTCCATGCTGTCCAAAGAAAAGGCTTATCCTCACTAAAGGCGTAAACTGTATTGTATTCCAGTCTTGTTGTGCTTGCTTTCACTTCACAACGGTCATCATAGGAAAGACCCCATTCAGAATAGGTGATGCCTGCATTCTTTTCAAGTGTGACTGATACTGGAACAGTGTAATCTTGTGCTTTTAATTCCTCTTCACTGATTTCGACTGTATCAATTGTAATGACCATTTTTTTGTCACCACTTGACTGCTTTTCCTCTTCAATGGGAATAATTTCCGTTTCGGAATCTACGTCAGAATCTACATCGGAAACTTCATTTTCCACTGGAAGACTTTCAGAAGAATCATTCGTCTGCTTCTTGCTACAGCCTACAAAGGCACTCACCAACAGACAGCCAACAAGCAATAAAACAATATTTTTTTGTTGTCTCATTATTCGTTCTCCTTCTCTTATTTCTCAAATCTCATGGAAATATCAAAGCATTTCACAGAATGGGTTAATGCTCCTAAGGAAATAATGTCCACACCAGTTTGGGCAATGGATGCAATATTTTCTTCTGTTACATTTCCCGATGCTTCCAATAATGCACGACCATTGGTAATGGCAACGGCTTGTTTCATGTTGTCACAGCTCATATTATCCAGCATGATGATTTCACAATTCACGCTTAAAGCCTGCTGGAGTTCATCAAGATTGCGGACTTCTACCTCAATTTTTGTCATGTGTCCGATTCTCTTTCTCAATTCCGTGACAGCCGGAACAATTCCACCATATGCATCAATGTGATTATCTTTCAGCATTGCGCCTTCTGAAAGATTATAGCGGTGGTTGTATCCTCCTCCTACAGTAACGGCATATTTTTGCAGTCTGCGCAAACAAGGGAGCGTTTTTCTGGTGTCGGTAATCTTTGCATTTGTACCCTTTACCAATTCCACACAGTGATTGGTTGCGGTAGCAATGCCGGAAAGATGCTGTAAGATATTGAGGGCGGTTCTTTCGCCCTTCAAAAGGGTTTTGGTATCGCCTTGCATTCGGGCGATAATATCGCCCTTTTGTACTTTGTCGCCGTCTTTCAGGCATTCGGAAAAGGTGACTCCTCCGCCGATTAACTCAAATACTCGCTTTGCAATTTCAATGCCACATAATACCCCTGTATCCTTTGCGATATAGTACGCCTTTGAGGTATGTCCATCGGGAATTAAATAATCCGTTGTCACATCCACATAATGAATATCCTCTTCCAATGCGGTATTGATGACTGAATCAATATAACTTTGTAATAACTGCATGATTAAACTCCTTTCTCTTCCACAAGTGCTTCATTGAGAATGAGAAATGCAATGGTCGCTGTAGAGCGTGCTTCCACATAATCATAATTAACTTTATAGTTGCCGTCTTCTAACTGGTGGAGAATGTCACAAACTTTGCTGAAATTCTCCTGAATCTTTTCGGCATTCGGTTTCACAAAATAGCTTTCCTGTAAGATATGGCGCAGTTGTGTGCGGATTCCGTGCGGAACTGGTTCAGAATCCTGATGTGGGTCAAATTCGACTTGTTCGAAACGCTTTTCCGCAAGATGCGCCATTTTCTTGGTGATGTCCTGTGCTGCATGACGTGAAAATACTAACGCTTCCAGCAGGGAATTACTTGCAAGGCGGTTATTGCCGTGTACGCCTGTATTCGAACACTCCCCACAAGCATACAGACCAGCTACCCTCGTTCTTGATTCGGGGCTGACCTGAATTCCTCCCATCAGATAATGTTGACAGGGATAAATGGGAATGCGGTCTTTTGTCATGTCATAGCCTTGCTCTAACAAATTGTGGTAAATCATTGGGAAACGATTCTTGACCACTTCGGGATTTTCGTGGGAAATGTCAAGGTAGAATTCATCTGAATTGGTTCGTCTGCTTTCCAATACAATGGCATTCGATACCACGTCACGAGGTGCAAGCTCTAAACGGTCGTCATATCTTTGCATGAAGCGTTCCCCATTACAGTTGAGCAGGTGTGCGCCCTCTCCTCTGACTGCTTCCGAAATCAAAAAGCATTCACGAGTATGACGGTTATTGAATGCGGTCGGGTGGAATTGAATCAGGCTCAAGCCCCGAATCATTGCCCCCATATTGTAAGCGAACATGATACCGTCTCCGGTTGCTATGGCGGAATTTGTGGTGAATTCGTAGACTCTGCCAATTCCTCCGGTTGCCATAATGAAGAAATGACTATTCACCGTTCTATATTCTTCCTCATGCATCAGAAGTGCAGAAAATCCGGTCTTTGTCTTCCTTACGTCACAAAGCAACGTATTTGCACAGATTTCGACATTGGGAAGTGTCTGCACATAAGCAAGCAATTTTTCGGCAATTTCTCTGCCGGTTGCATCTTTATGATGGAAAATGCGCCGTCTGCTGTGACCACCTTCTAATGTGCGGTGATAATCGCCGTCTTCTTTTTTGTCGAAATCCACACCCAATTCAATGATTTTCCCGATGTCTTGGGCGGCTTCTTCTACCAGCATATGGACAGTTTTGTGATTATTCTGGAAACCTCCGGCAATGTAGGTATCATTTTCATGCAATGAGGTTTTGTCTTCCGGTGAGTTGTATACCCCTGCAATACCACCCTGTGCAAGGGCGGTATTACAAAGACCAAGCTCACGCTTTGTCAAAAGAAGTATCTTTGCAGTTTCAGGTAAGTTGATGGCGGCATACAATCCAGCCGCACCAGCTCCGGCAATGATAACATCATAGTTATTTACATCATACTGATTCATAGTATTTTACATCTGCTACTCAAAATATGGACAAATATACCCACATTGAGAAAATTCCTGCTTCAACCTGTATGCTTTGAATGGCGACAAGTCAACATCTACTCACAAGTTCGTGTACAGTCCACAGGCGTAGATTCCC
>Ga0326511_10000818_pt1 | contig 26918 bp, 39 predicted proteins | sample 0_2496_0518_D_FD_203701 | JGI IMG/M metagenome (GOLD analysis project Ga0326511, IMG submission 203701) | Bovine rumen microbial communities from UC Davis, California, United States - 0_2496_0518 | ecosystem: Host-associated > Mammals > Digestive system > Stomach > Rumen | place: USA...
AAGATGAGAATATTAATCGATTCACAAAACTTCTTATAAATAAATTGTTAAAACTTGAGGTGAATATATGAAATCAGAAAAAATAGACATCAGTAACGATCCAAAAAACGGCTCTGTCAAAGACATCCTTGCTGGAATTGTTAATCAGCCGCCTAAGAACGCTATACTGTTGGACAAGAGTTTATTACCTTCCAAAGGAATGTTCTATCCTGACAAGATTTATGTGAAGAAACTCTCCACAATCAATATTAAGAAGCTCGCCACCATCACAGAGCAGAATTCGAACTTCGTTATCAATAATATCCTTAAGACTTCCATCTGGGACGGTAATGGATTCGACTATACAAAGATTCTCGTAGCGGATAAAATCTGGCTTATTTTCTTCCTTCGTTCTTATACCTACAATGATATTCCTTTTAAAGTCCGTTATGAATGTAAGAACTGCGGTACAATCGCCCATTATGATTTTGTGCTCAAGAATCTTTCTGTTTCCTATTATGAAAAGCCTCTGCCGGAATATTTTGAAATCAACGGCGACCAAGTTTCTATCGAATATCCGACTATCAATACCGAAATGGCAGTAGAAAAGATTAAGAATGATCCTAATACGCTTCTCGACATTGACCCGGGTCTTCTTGACTTCTCCAGTTACATTACAAAGATTAACGGCCGCGAAGTAACATTGCTTACCGCATACGAATATGTCAGCGAACTTGACGGCATGTCGTTTACGAAGTTTACTAACCTCGTCAGCGACTACATGTTTATCGCTACTCCTTACGGAAAGTTCAAGTGTTCTCATTGCGATGAAGAAATCGAAATTCCTATTCCGTTCTCTCCGTCGTTCTTCTTGCCGAAAATCTAGTATTTATTCGGATTTTGAAACAGACCGCCCGCACAAGGCGGTCTTTTTTATAAATAATGTATGACGTTTAAACAATACATGTGTGAAGAAGTCGACAAGACTACGGACGAGATGTCAAGAAATACGATTGTCCGCCCTGCCGACAAAGATGAAACGGTTGACGACGTCCTAGCGTCAGCCAATCCTGCCGTATGGACAGCAAGGATTATCAGAGATAAAAAATATCTCTTCTATAATTCCAAATATGTCGACGTTACAAAACTCGTCGAAGAAATCAACCGTGTCTATACAGAAAAGGGTTATACGGGTTACGGGTTCTCCAAGCTCGACGAATCCGATATTGTAAGATATACAAGGACGAAGAATGTCCTCATGAAATGCTTTTCTGAAAGTATTACCGAAGAACTGGATCCTTCCCACGTTGCCGACGTCATGTTTGCAAACGAAATGAAAGATTTTGACTGGAAACCTGAGGAATACTGATATGTACGAAACTAACAAACTACTTCTTATCAAGCCTCTTGTCGACGAACGCATTATTAACGAAACACTGACAAGAATCGGCATCGTCGATAAGGTCAACAAGATTATTTACCAGTCGTGCCACCTTTATAAGAATTTCGATTCTTTCTATCTGGCTCATTTCAAGCAGCTCTTTACCATGGGTACGAGCAAAACCGGTTATCACGGCTTCGGCAATGTATCTCTGGAAGATATTCAGCGTAGGAATTCTATAGCTTTCCTGCTTGCTAGCTGGAATATGATTAAGATTATGCATCCCGAAGACATCGAACCGCATAATACAAGAATCGACATCGTTTCATATAAGGACGCGAAGGAATATAAGAAAGTAAAGAAATTTAATATAAATAACCTAGCCTAAGAAAAATATGTTTATCAAACTCGGTGAAAAATACAAGAAGTTCGAAGGCTTCTCTAAAAAACTTGCAGATACATTACATGTAGTTTTCGATAATTGCGAAATCAAGTGCTCTGACGACCATAAGCTTACATTGCCCGACGGTAGAGAGATTGAGGCATGCAAGTTGAAACCGGGAGACCTGGTAAAGAATACTCAGTTCGGTGAAAGTACGGTTATTTCTGTAGAGGAAACCGGAAAACGAACAGTATATACTCCTGTAAATGTTGACGGCGGACTCTATTCGACAAATAACGGGCTTATAAATCATAACTGCTCGTTCATCGGTTCTTCTCCGACGCTTATTTCATCTGAATGTCTCGAAAAACTGATGGAATCAGAACCTATCGAAACATTATTTGAAGACCTTAGTCTTGAAATTTATGCAAAGCCGAAACCAGGCGCTTTATATGTCATGGGAGTCGACTGTTGTTCAGGTGTCGGCGGTGACTATGCATGCGTACAGGTTATCGAAATCCGTGCTAAAAACGATATGGAACAGGTTGCAATCTATCGTTCGAATACCGTCAAGCCTGGAGAATTCTCGAGAAAAATCGACTTTATTTCCAAGATGTACAATAACGCCTATTACATCCTTGAAAATAACGATGTCGGTAAACAGGTAGCTGAAGAACTTTGGTATACGCTCGAGAATACGAATATGATTAATACTGAAAAAGCCGGTCACGGCCTCGGTACCAAGGCAGACAAGCGTTCCAAGCTTGATGCATGTATGGAATTACAGAGAGTTATGGATGCTGGATTCCTTAAAGTTCATAATGCCGTTACTATTAAGGAATTATCGACATTCGAAGAACAGAATACGCCTAACGTCTTCAAAGCTGTTAAGGGTTGTCATGACGATACTGTGTCCGCGCTTTACTGGGCAGTCTATGCAACCATGCAGCCGGAAATCGATATGGAAAATATCAGACATGTCGAGGATAAGAAAGAACAAGACGAAATGACTATAGACATGATGGCTGACGCGGGCGAATATAACGAAGATTTCTGGGCGGACTTTAAATGATTAGCTTATATGACGATTGTTTGAAACCCTTATTTTCGACACTCGAATCGAATACAGACCAGTTATCCAGCATTACTGCAATGACTGATGGACTGAACGAGTGGTTACTCATGTATTTTACAAAAGTAAATTGTAGTATTTACGGAACAGTAACCTATCCTTCCGGTGCCACAGCCACACTAGGAACGCCAGCAACACCATTAAAAATCTGCAAACCTATTTTCACTACGTTCATGTTGACTGTCCCTGAAGTATTAGATGCAGTTTCGATTCCTGTAGGCGGACTTGTAAATCTTTTTGATTATATCGGTCGTAAAATTTCAGGTCAGATTCTTACATGGACAGCAGCTCCTATAATTCCTGGTATTGCAACATGTTCTATGATAACATCTCATTTCAAGGTTATCGCGGCAGACATGATGTTAGAACTTCAGCAGATTAATCTTGATCCAGAGGTTAATGAAAATCCGACAAAAGAAATATGGGATATAATCGAAAGAAGACTTGATAGTGCTATCAAGATGTGTTCAACTATTCCGACACCGTATATCGGAGCATTCGGACCCGGTGTATTTAACGGTATAGCAGAATTAAACTTGAATCCTGAAGGTATCTAATGCATAATTATGATAATTATAACTATTGGCAAGTAGATCCGTACGAATTACCTACACGTGGCTTGATGTACCCGAAAAATATCAAGATTAAGATTCGTGCCATGACGGTACTTGAAGTCAAGTTTCTTGCGACATTAGTTCCTCAGACCGCAACGACCGTATGTAACGAACTTCTTGAAAAGTGCACTATTCTTGAAAATTTAAAATTTGAAGACTTATATTTACCGGACCGTGCATTTTTGATTTTCTGGATTAGGTTGAATAGCTTTACTTCCAAGACAGGCTATACTATCAATATTCCAAAATGTACAGAATGTGGTCAGCCGATTGAAGAAAATATAACACTAGAATCTTTAAAGTTTAAACATCTCGAGAAACCGTTTATCGACCATGTTTATCTACCAGATACAAAGATAGAATTAAAAATAAGTATTCCGAAATATAAAGATTCTTATATAATTCCGCAGGATGAAATTGAAGAAGTCGCTATGTATATAGTCGATGATTCATTGTCATTTGAAGAAAAGGTAGAATTCGTTACTAATATATCTGCCTATGATTATATCACGATTAAATCCATCATTGATGAAAATTATTGCGGAATTAAGAGTGAATATATCATCGTCTGTGATAATTGCCATAAGGCACATTCCGTTACGTTGACTGTCAACGACAATAATCTCTTCACGTCAATCAATCTTATGGAAATTCTTGAAATGATTACGAGAATTGCCAAATATACGAATGTTCAGATTACAAATGACTGGACATGGGTTGAAGTAGAAGTCGAAAATGCTATTGTCGATAAGATGATGCAGGAAGAAAACGAACGTAACAAGTCTGAAATCAACAGAGCAAAGCAACAAGCACATAGTGTCAGTGTGCCTAATGTTCCTTCTGTTCCGCATTTCTAGTTTAAAGAAAAATTCAGAAAAAAATTTTGTAAATTTTATTTTACAATTATTTTCTATATTTAAAAACGATATTAAGTATATTTAAGGAATTTAACATGAAGCAGGATAAAAACGATGAAGGTTACATATCAAATAAGTACCTGAGAGAGTTAATAATCAAATTTAACCATATGAATATTAACGATACAGGCGAATGGTGTGATCCATACGAACGTAAGCTCGAAAATAAAAAACTCAAGAAGACTGTTACTGAAGACAAGTACATTCTCGCGAAGAGCTTTATTAAGCGTAAGCGTGAAGAAATTGAAGAACTTCAGAATAAGTATCGCAATCTCAGTGATGAAGAACGTCGCAAGTTCAATGCAGAATTCGACGCACTCAAGGCTGAAATATGTGACGCGTTCTTGAAGGTCATTAACGGACGTATTATTTCGTTTAAGCTTATTCAGACGCCGGCATATGAAGACGTTGAAGATATTCGTCAGGAATGTATGATGACTTTGTTCATGTACATTAACCGTTATGATGAAACTCGAAATTCAAGTGCCTTCGCATTCGTAACTCAGCTGATTACAAACGCGATTAACCTTTACCTTAATGAAATGAATGAACATAAGGATAAGGAAATCAGCGGCCTTGACTTCTATGAAAATCTTAATACAATCGACGACCCGTATGGCGGAGATAATTAATAAATGCTTAGTGCTGATTCATTGAATGAAAATGGCAAAGACCTTGCCATTATGTATACAAAAGACCGTAGTGGCTGTAGTCACTACAGGTTAAGATTTAATGCTGAATATATTAACGGTTATGAACATGGTGTAACTCCGATTATTCTTCCGAAAATTACATATGACCCGAACCTTTTAAGAGGCGCGAAGTCTATAGTTTTCCAGCGACCGGAAAATAAGCATGATTATGAGATTATTAAGCGTTACAAGGAATTACAGCCGAAGTATGGTTATAAGCTCTGCGCAGATTATGACGATTTGACTTTTATTACCGGTGACGCTGACGAAAATAATGACGCCGTTCCTCCGTATAATCCGGCACATGATTCTATTCATGAGAACATGCCTGAAATTCTTGAATATATGAAGAAATGTGTTGATATTCTCGATGTTATTTCAGTAACTACTACATATCTTAAGAGAATGTTCGAACGTGTATTCGGTGCCGGCAATGTTGTTATTATTAAGAACGTTGTTCCGCGTTATCTCTGGAATTTTCCTAGAAAGAAGCCACTCACACAGGACCTCGTAAAGCCGCGTGTGGTCTATTCTGGTTCTCCGACCCATTACCGCCAGCCAATTCCTAAAATGGCCCCAGGACAGAACCCAAACTTCCCTAAAGGCCATCCTGGCCAGCCAGGTGACAGAGGAGACTGGAATACTGGACTTTGTGACTGGGTAATCAAAAATGTCAAGGAAGATAAGATTGATTTCTATGTAATGGGTTCACTACCGTTCTTCTGGCAGGAAATCCAGCACAAGATTCAGTTCTTGCCTTGGACAGATTCTCATTCATTCCCTAGGAAATTTATGGAAATCAATGCGGACTTCAGTATTGCATCAATTGTCGATAATCCGTTCAATAGAGCTAAGTCTTCATTGAGATTTACAGAAGCTTGTGCATGCGGATGCGTATTCATGGGCAATATCTTTGAGAAGAATGATGAAAGTCCGTATCGAGAAATCCATAAAGACTGCAAGATTAAAGATACTTCAACAGTTGAGGAAATCGATAAGGTATTTTGGGCATTGACTAAGAAAGACAAATATAACGAAGTTCTGGAATGGCAATATGAATATGCGAATAATAACGCATTATGGCTAGAATCAGAACAACATCTTAATGAAATGCTAATGTATTTCGATACAAAAAATCCGGATATAATCTAAAGATTCAGAAAAACCTAAAATTATTTTTTAGGTTTTTTTGTTAAATAAAACTTTGCTATATTTGTAATATCGAAAATTTTAAAAAGGAAAAATCAAAATGAATAATGTATCATTTGAAAGTACACTTACCAATTTCAAGCTCATTCGTAAGGGTGAAGATATTTATTGGCAGATGCAGTTGAAGGTTGTCGAAGATAGCAGCGTGCGTATGATTCCGCAACAGTTCCGTAACGACATCGATTTTAACGGTGCAATTGACAATAACGCTACTCGCGATGCTTGGACTTCCATGACTATTCCGGTTGCTGATTACAATCTTACTTATCAGATGAATTTCAGTGAACTTGAACTTGAAGCAAAGCTTGTCAATATCGGTGTTTCTCGTAAGGAAGGTAATGATGGTATCTGGCGTACTGAATATGTTTTGTCATTCAACTGTGACCCGGATAAGGATATGATTAAATCCCTTGCACTCTATGTCAAGCGTAAGGAAACTGATCCTGAATCTGGTAAGAAGTTTGTCGCAACTTACCATACTGAACTCAGCGAACCGAAAATTGTTGTCTAATAAATAAGTATATGTTTGATTCTCAAAAGTTAAATTTCGAAAAGTTTTTATTAAGCTTCCGACATGGCATTTATGTATTCACAGATGATGCGTGTCATATTTGCCAAGACTATAAAGAATCAATATCATATATCAATAACGCCAATTTATATTTTGTCGAAGTTGTAACCGAACAGGAAAAAGATATTGTTAACGAAATGCTTGATCGTTCGGTTTTTCCGTTGACGGCTTGTTTTAAAGATAATAAGCTCGTATACGTCAAAGCAGGCCAGTTGTTTGATACTCAGTTGGAACAGATTATGTCTGACCTGAAAGAATTCGGTGACAAACCGTTGTCGGATGAGGAAATCACTAAGCGTATCGAAAAAGAAAAGACAAAATGTAAATTGGCTTATTATATGTTCACGAATACAGTGAAACCTGAAGTCAAGAAAGCAATTATTTCAAAGTCTATTGAATTTAACGAATTGCCGATTGACATCGATTCCATTGCGCCTGAACTTGACCTTGATAAACAAGAACATCTTTTTGAAGGGCAATTACCGTTTGCTAAACTGGTACTCTTTAAAGATGGTGTATCTAACATGTTCTCAAACTTGGCAAACCGTATAATGATTGCAGCAGCAGCTACCAAAGGTGAAAGTATGAGTTTTGATGTTAGAATGATAAATGACATTTTAGGAAATAGTAATGCTGGAAATAATACCGATAAGTAAACGTGAAGAAGATGTAGATGTAGATACCGACAAGAAATTTTATATCGATAATAGTATCGGTGATTCTATAGCTAAGAAATACAATTACGCAATCGAAAATATTGTTTTAAAATCGAATGAACAGAATATATGTTTCCGTCACAAGGATTCATATATTGCCGTTCCGTATGATATTGTTGAATATAAATTGACTAAACGTTTTGAAAACTATCGTATCGGTATTTGTGGATTGATTGGAACTAGTGCATTAGATAAGACTTGTACATGGTGGTCTGGTGTTAAAAGTGCTGGCGGTAGAAAAACTTATGGTGAAGGCGCAATAATTCAAGGCGATATTACAAATAATTGCGGCCTTGTTGAATATCCGATGGTTGAACATCCAGGTGTCTATGACCATCTTGCGACTGTAGACGGATGCTGTATGTTCTTCCCGCGTCGTGTATTTGAAGAAGGTTTACGTTTTGATGAAACACTTACGGATTATCATTTCTATGATACTGATATTTGTCTTCAATTACTTGAACGTGGCTATAAAGTTTCTACAATAGATCTGAAAGTAAAACATTATAGTGTCGGTAAACCGCCTGCAAATTTTGAAGATTTGAGAAAAGTATTTTTCGCTAAATGGGATAAGAAAGTCCATGGCGAATGGCCGATTTCAAGATTAAGTAAATTCTATAAGGATTAATATGAACAAAATTATTGAAGGATTTACAAATAATACTGATTATGAGCTTTTAGACTCTACAAAAAATTGCTATATTTTTAAGGTTAAAAGTATCAATATGAAAATGAAACTTGTTTTCGATGATACTAACCAGAATAAGATGAGTATAGAATTTGAGGAACTATAATGGCTAAGTCTAATCCGTTATTTGATACATTGAATTTTATTTGTACCAAACAATATAAATGGGAAGAACTTCCGGAAGAATGTAGAAAAGGTTATTCACAGTTCATGATTAACCGTTTTATTAGTTCTTATGAATATCTTATTCCACTTGCCAATGAGCTTTCTATCCAGAAACTGACAGATAAGCAACATTATACAATTCTTTATACTTGGGTTAAGAAGACCAAGCATTATTTCAACTATACTGCTTATAAAGTTGAAAAAGAAAATCCTGATTTGATGATTGCCATAAAGAAAGAATATAATATCGGAAATAAAGAAGCTAAACGATATAATAAATTATTGAATAACGAGCTTCGAGAAAAACTTCTTAAGAAATGGCATGATTATATAGTTTTTGTGAATAGCAAAAAATAATAAAAGAGCGGATTACCGCTCTTTTATTTTTCGTATATAGTGGAATTAACCTGCAAGGGAATTGTAGAAAACCATTATAGCCTGCGCCAACTGGAGAACACCATAGTCACGGGAAGTATAGTTCTTGATAAACTTATTGAAAGCTTTCGGAGAACATTTAGAACTATCCTGCGTAATAGATTCCGGACGGTCAATATTTCCATCCTTGGCTTCAACGGTTTTAATAATCTGTTCGCATGCACCACGAATAGTCTGTTCCCAGGACTGATTCTGGTCGATTGCGTCATTCATTCGTTTAGTCTGGTCAAGATTGTCATCGAACGCATCCTTAATAGTAGTAATAAGGGAAGCAACAATATCGACCTGTGGCTTAATCGCATCACGAATTTCAGTACGAATATCCTTAGCCGGAGCATCAGATGATGCATCCATATTATCAAGGTCGACATCTTCTACAACAATCTGAAAATCTTTTTCAGTGTTAGCTATGCTTTCGACCAGTTTTTCAAAATCTTCTTGAATCATTAGTTAACCTCTTATATATTTATATATTTCGTTTATCAGACTGTTTTTAGAGCGTGAATCGATATAAGATTCTTCTTTCTTTGGTGTTCCGGCTTCTACTTTTGTACCTTCTGGACCCTGTTGAGGATGCGCCGCAGTCTGATTACGGTGATCTTCCTGACCTTCTGGTGTATTCTTAAGTTTTTGCATTGCCTTACATACGCCAATCATACAACCAGCTAGAAGATAAATATCTCTATCGTCACCCTTAAGGTTCTTAGCCTTAGCGCCGTAAACAATGTAATCCATCATACGCTTACAGCTCGATTCCAATGCCTTATAGATTTTATTGTCCTTATTCTGAGGATCTCCAATAACATTCTTTAAGACAGACTTAGGAAGGTTAGAATCATTTTCTGCCCTGGTTCCGAGACGGCCTTCAGCAATCTTCGTTTCCATTGCATTAAATTCCTTACCCTTTGTAATGTCAAACTTTGCATCCTTGATGTCCTTAGGAACCAATACATTAAAGTCGAGCTTAGAAAGATTATCGTTATAAGTGTTGATAGCTGTTTCAACAGTATGACGCTTCTTCGTTCCGTCTACTTCCTGTTCAGTTTTCTGGTCATTGTCATCGTCATTTTCTGTAAGAAGCGGCGGCATAAACTTATTCATCACAATGAAATGTTCTTCCTTCTTCTTAGCAGCTTCAATTTTCTTCTTGGTCTGTTCGCCGATATACTTTGCAGTAGAAAGTGTAATCCAAAGCTTATTCAAAAATACCTGACCATTAGCTTCAGCCTGTTTCTGCTTCAACCATTCATTACCTTTTCTGGTATTCTTATCTTTGTCATTATAGATTCTGAAACACTTTTCCCAAATTTCTTTTTCGATAGCTTCAACTTCTTTAATCTTATTACCGTACTCAGTAACCCACTGGTCGTTTTCTGCTGTATTTACAAAACCGTTAAGTTCGCTCGTTGTTTTCATAGCCTTACTGCTAGAATCCAAAAGCTTACCAAGCTCGTTCATTTCCTGTTCAAGTTCTTCAATAGTAAAGACACCGTTTTCGTTACGTTTCTTCTTTTCTTCTTCGTCTTTCTTTTTTGCCTCTTCTTCATCACCAAATCCTTCAAGATTAAATGCATTAGCAAGAGTCTTGAATTTATTTTCATCGGCATCTTCACCAAAGGCATAATCGAAAGCAACAACACCGTCAGTAATCGGGTTTATTTCTGTATGGTTGATGAATTCGTTAAGAGAATTGACAATAGTCGAGAAGTTTTTAATAATATCTTTCTGGTTCTTTTCCTTAGCCATACGCTTCAGAGAAGAAATATCAAGTTTTGTATTATTGATATTAACACCGAACTGGCGATAAAGTTCTACAAGGTTATGACCAGCCTTGGTTTCAATCCAGTCAAGATTTCCTTCTTTACCTTCACTCTTAGGAGTGCTTGCAGGTTCTTCCTTTTTATCATTCTTCTTTTCTTCAGTAGAACCTTCTTCACCACCTTCAGGATCTTCATCTTCTTCAAATTCAACTTCTTCGTTAACAAACGGATTCTTAATATTCAGTTTAAAAGAATCTGTTATTTCTTCACTAGACTCTTCTTCAGAACCACCTTCATTAGAATCTTTCTTGTTATACATCTTAGCATACTGTTCCTTGGCTTCGTTTTCATCAAACATCTTAACAAGGAACGAATGAATATCAGCAATTTCACCAATATGTCCAGCTGCATTAGAATATTCATCAAGCAACATGTAATAGTTTTCAAGATTAACTTGAACCTGACTATTCTTTTTATTTTTCAGTTTTTCAAGTTCTTCTTTTGCATTTGCAATTTCTTCCTTGACACTAGCTTGTTTCTTATTCTCTTCTTCTTCGTTAATAAGCTGTTTGATAGTACGTGTATTAGGAATATTTACATAGGACTTAGTAGATTCAGAAGCATTCGGGTTTTCAGCAGTACGACCGGCTTCAAGTTTCTTAATCTGCTCTTCGAACTTCTTTATCTTGGTTTCAATTTCCTTATCTTTATCTTCTTTCCACTTGTTATATTCAGGTTCCTTCTTAGTGAATCGAGCGATAGAATCAGCAAGTTCATTCAAAGAATCCTGAATTAAAGAAGTATTATTCTTATTGATAGTAGATACGGTTTTAAACTTCCCGTTAATAGTACCAATTTTACCTTCGCCAAGTAATTTATAAATTTTCGTAATTCCGAAAACAACACCAGCCATGTCAGCGCCTAAGGCGTTGTTCTGCTTACCGTCCTTGGAATACTGGTCTGCAAGCTTACCGAAATCATCGCCTCGGGTAGTACCGAAAGAATGCATAATATTCTTATAGCCTTCAGCCATATCATCACAAAGCTTCTGATAAATCTTACCACCAGTTTCGATAGCGTCGAAAATTTTAAGAACAGTTTTACCAACACAGTTGAACATAGTCCATGGCTGGCCTTTAATATCCTTACAGAGCTGGTCCAGCATTTCATTATCGCGGATAAATCCATTAGGACCGCCAGTACCCCAAGCCTTACCGTGACGCTTTACTTTCTTATGGGTAATCGGATCTTCTAATTCCTGAATGTCTGTCTTTCTTTCAAGTTCTTGTTGTTCGTTAACGCCTTTTTCAAAAGACGATTCCAATTTTTTATAACAAATATTATACTGCCTTGGATATTTCTTAGCAACGTTAGATGCCTGAATCAAAGCTTTCTTCATGTCATCGTTAACAAAATCAGCAACTTTTTTAGGAAGGTCAATGAAATCCTTAACGTTTTCATCATCATCTGCTTCCATAAGCATCGGAAGCAAAGCGGTAAACGAATCATAGAAAGATTCTTCTGTAGCTTCAATATCACCGTTTTTAGCTACAACATAAATCGTAAACTTCGCAGCATCAATCTGCATCTTTTCTTTAAGACGTACAAACTGTGCCAAGAATGCATCGTTTTCACCCTGTGAATCCGTAGCTGCACCGAAGCACTTCTGCATGATGTCCTGGAAATTTTCCTTGTTAATCTTTGTATTAACATCGGTCAATTTACTTACACACTTACCAGCACGGAAAACCATAGCCTTACCGAATGTTTCATAACGGTCTGGTAAATTTTCAACATACTGTAATTTTTCAGATCTCGGCTTAATAGCAGGATTAGAGACTTTCGGAATAAAGAAGTCCAAAATGAACCCTTGTTGCGAAGCATCACCAAGAGTTTCAGTAGCCTTCTTTAAAATACTTTCCCAAGTAGTCGGCTTAGGCGTCTTAATAGCCTTAATAATTTTTGCGAAAACTTCAGACGGTTTCTTACCTTGGTCTTCGTTGAATCGAATAATAGTTTCGCCCTTTCTAACCTTATCCCCGTCTTTTTCTTCAACACGGTAAATAAAACTACCGCTTCTATCATCAGAAAGTTTCGGTCTATGAATACGCGACAAGAACTTCTTAAGCTTTTCGTCACTATCGTAGATTTCTTCTGCTTCTTTGACAGCAACGCTCGGCGCTACTTCAATTTCTACAATTTCAGGCTTTTTTGCTTCGTATAAAAAATCGCTAAGTCTCATCTTTATCCTATTTTTACTTACATTATTTATAATATTTTCGAATGATTAAATAAAAAGACCGGCAGAATTGCCGGTCTGAGGTTATTATGAAAATCAATTACTTGTTTTCGTCATCGTCATCGGTAATGCTTGCCATGATTTCATCGAAATTCACGTAATCATCATCGCCAACGTTCAAATCCTGTGTCGTGTCCTGATTATCGTCCATAACGCTGATTTCTTCACCGAATGTTTCACCATCTTCACCATCTTCTGGTTCGACATCAGTTTCATCTTCAGTATCGAAATCACCGTCAATAATCTGGTCGTCAATATCGTTGGTTTCGGCACTATCGTCAACAATGTTCAGACGTGCACCGCAATGAGGACAAATCGGATTAGAGAGGTCAAGGTCATAGTATTCGTCTTCAGCAGCCGGATCCGCTTGCTTTTGACCGAGCAAATCATCAAGCTTAGTTTCGATAGTATCGAGACGGCCTTCAATGCTCGTATCGTCGGCAAGTTCGCCAGCGTCAACTAAAGAATCATCGACTTCACCATCGGTATCTTCTTCCTCTTCAGGTTCTTCCGCAGTAGTTTCTTCAGTTTCAGTAGATTCCGTATCTTCATCAGAATCTTCAGTTTCTGTTTCTGTTTCTGGTACCGCTGTATCTAAGGTCTCTTCATCCTCTTCGTTTTCGAGCAACCAGCTAGCAGCATCAAATGTATTATAATTACGTTTCATGGGTAAATTCCTTTTTATTATCTTATGTATTTATAATTATTCTACGTTTTTCCCATATAGCCATAGGCTTTCAATGTTTGGAAAAGTTCATTTTCAATATAAAACGGTGATACTTCTATACCCTGATGCTTGACAATATTAGAAATCATATTTGCCTTCATCTTGATAATTTTCTTTAATTCTTTATTGACATAAATGAATCGCTCGCCGTAATCATTTACAATATTTCCAGCATCATCAACTTCTGGTTCATTGGATTCAAGCTCATCTTCGTAAATATTTCGTGCTTCTGTTTCTATGATTTCCAACAGATAGTCTGCAAGCTTATTCTCGTTTATAGACCTAGATTCTTTTATGGTATAAAGGTCGTCTCCGTCGAATTCATTTTTACTAGAATCGACTAAACGAACAGGTTTACCACAGCATGGACAAACCATACTGTCTATTTTTATGGATTTATCAGCACTGTTGCCGTGGTCAGCAATATCTGAATATCCGCCAAAATTATTTACGCCGTAATAATTGATTTCCATACATTATTTATAAATAATTTATGAAATCTATTTGGAATAATACATTCTATACAGCCCAACCAGCACTTTCTTGGGTCTATAGGCTTGATATGACAAATTATATTAAGTCTCTTTCATCTAATGAAGACCTTCTGAAAGAACAAGACGCAGATTTACTCAGTGAGGCCATTATAAGTGTAAGTCTAGGAAAACGTGAGAGTGAATTTGCTCCGGTTTATTATGGCGGTGTCGAAAGCAAAGTCTTTACTCGTGCTAAAACATCTGATTCTTTTACAATAAGATTTAGCGAAAATAAGTATTTTGATGTAACTAATATATTTGAAAAACTTTATAATTTCGAAAATATGAACCAGAATTATCCGTTCAGTTCCAATACTGAAGGTAACGGAAATAACGTAAAGTATAACGACAATATTACAGAAGAACAACAATATACGAACTTTAATTCTAGGATTATAAAAATACAAATATTTGACCCTAATCTCTTACCGGATGACAGTAAATGGGATCCTGAAGGAAGTCCACGTTCACCGGTTGCAGAAATGGAATTCTATGGTTGTAAAATTGCAAGTCTAAGCGATATTGAATTCAGTTATGAAAGTACCGAAGCAATTAATCGTGACGTTACATTCTTCTATAATTACATGCTCTTCAACAGGAAAAAGAAAGGCTAATCTATGAAATCAATATTTACAAATACAAATATATTCAACCTTTCTGACCCACAAGGTGCATGGCTCTTTGAAGTAAATTTCTTCAATGATTCTGATAACTGTGCAGCCACAACATTGCAGGAAATTGTAGAAAAGTATCTTGTTCCTACTTCTGTTACTTTACCAAGTTATCATACTGAAATAGTTACCAAGAAATGGTTCGGTTCGGAAAAATCATTCCCAGTGATTAGAACTTACGGTGGTGACTGTACGATGAATTTTGATGTCAGAAGTAATGTTGAAGATAACGATATGCTTTATTTACTCACTCAGGTAAATGCACTTAATCGTAATGAATCTGCTCAGCATAAGAATGCTTCTGAACAAGCTAAACGGGCAGATGAAACTCGTAACAGTAGTACAATGGCCAGAAACTATATCATGTATCACCCAGAACTTGAAAATATACATGACAAAAGCGATGCTGACCTTGAAGCTTTAAAATTCCATAAAATTCATGTTCGCCTTAAAAATAAAACTGTAGCTGCAGAAGATGAATCTCCGGGATTAAGTACGATTTTTGAATATAATAACTGTATAATTACAGAATTTGGATTTAATGAAGATTTGGATTATAGTAGTGAATCTAAGCTTACATGTAAAATGACTTTCCATTACGACTTATGGCACAAGCTCATATATCCATATGAAAAGCCTAAGAAATAATAAAAAATCCTGCATTTTGCAGGATTTTTATTTTAATTACCAAATGTCCAAGTTGTTTCTGCATCACCTCTAGCAGTATAATTCAAGTAATCAAATTGATTATCTCCAATAATTTTAGTAAACGAACCGCTATTTACAGTAACTGGTGTTTGACCACTTCTATCAGTATAAGTGGTGTTTGAAGTTTTCATATAATAAGTATATTTAACACTTGCACCACCCGTACCAATATTAACATTGGTATAAATTATTGCTGAAACATTATAATCTTTTGGATAAGTAATAGTATCGCCAACGACAGAATAGAACCCAATATTCATAAAATTATCTACATTATCGAGCGTTATAAATGACCATTGCAATTCTGTTTCACTATCTTTCTTTTTACATTGCAAACCATTATACTTATATCGTCCGCCAATTTTTAAATATTCAGATGTTGTTTCACTATTTTGACCACCGGTTGTACATTGATGAATCTTCAAATAGTATGTTCTATATTTATCAGAATATCCCATAGTACCATGACTATCTTCTTCAACTACAATAATATCATATCTATTATCCGGGGTAAATTTTATTGTATTACCATCAACACCAAGTCTACCGCAAGTAAGATTATTAGTAGAATCGATAGTTAAAGTATCATTTTCTGTACTTTTTGATAATGCAATACAGAAACCGGCTTTTAAGTCCAAAGGTGTTACTGCCATTTTAAAATTCTCCTAAATAAAAATGCAAAGGTTTTGGCCTTTGCATTGCTAAAACCTGTATTATTTATAATATTAGATGTCATTAAAGTCTTTTGAGCCTGTCCTGACTTCTAAAATATCGACTAGCGTACCCAGTGTCTTTCCGTTAATTTCAGTAACAAGTTCGATTTCATCTGCAGTAGCTATATCATTTTCGAGTAGGCGATTATAAGCTTCTTCGTAATCCATAATTTTTCCTCCCTGTAGGATTTATATGCTTTATATATGAGGAAAATTATGAAAAAATTGTAAAATAAATGCAGGTCAAAAGACCTGCATTTATCTATCCACGTTTGGATTTTAGGACATCCAGAATTCACCCTGGGTGCTTTCAAGACGAATCTGCTCAATACATGCATCATATTCTTCTTTATAGCTAGAATAAAGGCTATCTGCATTCAACTGACCACCACCGGCAATCGTAATTGAATACTTTCTGAGGAAATTACACCATCTCATACCAGCCATAGCCACGACGAGCTTTCTAAACATGATATCGTTAAAGATTTTTACGGAACGTTGACGCTTATAGACTTCCATAATTCCTCTAACTGGGTGTCGAGGAGAAGGCCATATCGACAATTCCTTTTCTTTTTCGTTATAACGTACCTGATAAGACTCACCGAAATCGATTTTAGCCTGTTCAAGCCACATCAAAGCAGCATTCCAGGAACCAAGAACATCACCGAAACCAGAACTGTTACCGTAACAAGCACCACGATAGATTGTCGAACTGTTCATACTCATAACGGAATCATAAAGGGCATTATGCGGCAATGTGAACAATTCGTTAATGTCACCAATCCATGAAGCAGTCTGGAAATCTACAACGCTTTCTAGTTCTTGACAAATCTTATAATGTGTCTGGCCTGGAACAAGTTCCATAACCAGATAGTCACGATAGTTACCCATACCGTAATAATAACGCTGGACATAACGAACTGCGTCACCGATAATATAATTTAACTGTTCATCGCTAATTTCGATACAGATAACCGGAGAACCAAGCATCATCTTGATGTAGTTTCTCATCTGAGCCATATTCTGAATTTCTGTAGACATCCTAACAGGGTCACAGTTCGGCGACGGAGGAGGAGGTTCTACAGGACGAGGCCTCGGCGGACCAGGTGGGAATGGGCTAGGACCAGGAGGCATAGGAGGTCTTGGCCCAGGTCCCGGAGGAATAGGACCAGGTGGAAACGGTTCAGGTCCAGGTCCAGGAGGCACAGGCGGCTTCGGACCAGGAGGAATAGGTTTCAAACGGCCTCTATCAGAAGGAGGAGGCGGAGGCGGAGGAACAGGATGCGGAGGGAATCCGACCGGATCTCTACCTGGAAGTAAATTTTCTTCTATAATTTCGTTATCGAATGCCATAGATTATTTATAGTTTTTACTAAATTCCGAGAATTTGCTCTAATCTTCTGTAATCTTTAGCTAATACAATTTCTTCAAGTCGTGTTACAGTTCCGATATATTTAATATAGCTAGGTGGAACATTCTGTGTAACATAACGTGCTGGATTTTCTGGACCATATTCTTGGTCATAATGTGTTTTAAGACCTTCCGGCAATCTTACTAAATAAACATACATACCGTAACCAGAAGCATTAAGACCTCGTAATAATGACCTAAATGTTGCAATAACTCTATCCTCGAAATTTTTAGCAGATTTCGTAAGATTTCCGGAAATATCTTCAAGCTTCCATAAGTATACACGCTTATTCGGATATAGAATTCCACGTTTCATTGTCCCGGAAATATCAATTTCAGGGTCTAATGAATCTTTAGCAATTAATCCATTGGATTTAATTTTAGATGGTCCTGCATTAGAAATGTGCAGATATAGATTGCTAAAATGTGCACCAGCAACATCATAGAATCCTTCATCATATCCATTAAGTTTCAAAAGGCTAACCTTATTTCCGCGAATGAATGATATATACCAGCCATACTTTTGAATCATCTTATCGAAGCCTGTCATCTTCATTCCATGATTTTCTAATTCTTCCAGAAGTGAATCACGGTCAATATAAAAGCTTGCAACGCCGTAACTATGTTCCGGTTCCGATAAATAATTGATTAAGAACTCATCGTTATTATATAATACATCTCTGAGTTTATAGGCAGGAATACACTGTTCTAGGAATTCATTCAATCTCATGCATTATTTATAAGAAAACCAGAAAAAGTCCATATTGCAAACTTTACGATTTACATAAAAATTACTATATTGTAGTACATGGTTGCGATAATGCACCCATAAAGAGGTTAATTATGAATACATTTATGAATGCGGGTACTTACGTTATGAACTGTAAGACCGGAAAGGCATATATGATTGCCACAGACACTATCCAGACTCGAAATCGTCGCCAGCTTACTGGTATGGAAATTCGTCGTCCGGAAGTTATCCAGATTTGTGTTTCCCATCTTCGTCGTCTCTCACGTGAAGAAGCTCATCTCTGCATCGAAGCAGAACGTATTTGCCGTGGTAAGCACAAGCGTTCCGTTAAGGATCGTGCAGTAATTCGTGCATGGCGTGAACTCCGTGCAAAGATGGCTGCTTAATTAGTAAGAACCGACTATGGACTGTTATTTCATCAATAATCTAAACTTGCCCTATACAAACAGAGTTCGTAAAGGTGATCTTTACGATAAGTTTATTGATGAATATTTCGTCCCTGCAGATTTTGTCTGCATTGCCGGTGGTATATCGGAATTCGACGAGATTGAGTCCTCGTTTTTAATACGCCTCGCTCAAAGATACAGGGGCGTATTTTATGTTTATGGTGGTAGTGATATGAATTCCGATATACCGCTTGCTAATAAATTTGAAAATGTTAAGAATAGACTTCGTTGCCCACAGAAAACCAAATGTAATCCAGTTAGACTCGACGGTACTTGTACAGAACGTTTTGGAGTCAATATCGGCGGTGCTATGGGCTTTTCAATGCAAGAAAAAATTTCCTCCTGGAAGTGGTGGACGGACGATAAAATAAGTATATTTAGCGATGAAGTTTCACGGGTAGAAAACGTTATAAATACTACACCTACTCCTAATATTATTATTACATACTATCATCCTGACGAAATGAATATTGATTATTCTGATATAAATATTTGGCATTATGGCAACAGCTCGGAAAAGAGCATTATAGAAAAAGACGGAAAAATTTTATTGACCAACGATTGCCATGCAAATTTTGCTAAATTTAACAAAGAAGATTTCCTATTAAAAGTATAGAGGTAACTAATGAAAGTTGTCGACTTTAATATTTTAGTCGAAGAAAATACGTCAATTAACAAGCTTGTTAGTGGTGGACTTGTTTTGCCGAATATCGGTACTTTGCCGATGGCTTATGGTCGTGTGGTCGGTATCGGTACTGGTCGTGTAAATAAGAAATTTAATCAGCATGTTTCTGTAAATCTTAATGTCGGTGACCTTATTGTTTATAATCCCGGTGTAGCTAAGCCTATTAAGCTTAAGAATGCCAAGGCTCCGGTTTTTAAGATGAAGCAGAATGAAGCTATTATGGTTCTCGACGAAGATGGTGAGAACAATGTTGTCGGTGTAAAGAAAGTTCTTCAGAATTATATGCTCATCAAGCGTACAACCGATGATAAGGTTTCGCTTGGTGGTCTTGTTATTCCTGAAATCAAGCGTTCTATCGATAATATTTCCGGTACTGTCTTTATGCAGGGTCCAGGTACTTATAATCCTGAAACGAATACTGTTGTTCCGTGTCATTGCAACATTGGTGAAAAGGTTTCGTTTGCTGAAATGAGTTCCATTCAGATTACGCTTCCGATTAAGGGCGCTGATGGTAAGGTAACAAAGGAAAAATTCTACGAAGTTCCGGATTCTCTGGTAGACTTCGTATTTGATACAGACGAGAAAGGAAATATGAAATCTATTATCAAGATTAAGGATAAGCACGTACTCGTTACGCGTGATTCTAGTGAAAAGAAGACCTCTGCTGGCATTTATGTGCCGGAACTCGATACTGAAGGTCATTTGGTCGAAGCTGAAATTATTTTTGTCGGTGACGGTGTTGAACATTCCAAGGTTGGTGACCGTATTGTCTACATCGACGCTAAGGAAAACAATAAGGAATATAAGATTCCTGTTAAGACTGCTTCTGGTCTCTCTAGCAACAAGAAGTGCTATATGATTCCTGAAACAGATATTGAGGCATATCTGGAAGATGACGAAGCTCTCTAATTTAAAGAAGAATTTAGTGGACGGCCTAAAGTCGTCCAAACCAGTTTTGGCGATTTCTATAACGGGCGCGATTGTATATTCATTCGTTCTTGGCATTACTGGCCTATATGGCGATACAGTACAGAACGCCCTTATATATTTCGTCAAAAATATCTTGCCTTATCTGGGCATCGCTTTCGGTTATTTTCTTGTAATCTTTATCCCTATCAGGGTAATGCAGGCCAAGGAACGTAATCGACAAGACCTAACTAATTATTTAAATGAACAGAAACTTCAAGAACATACTGATAACGAAAAAGAGCTACAGAAAAAAATTCTTGAAGCATTAACTAAAGAGGAAACCATATGATTAATGGTCAGACACTTGAAGAAGAAATTAATAAACCGAAGCATTACCGTTCTCATGAATCTGGAATTGAAGCAATCGAGGTCACTCGTTGGCTGAATTTTGATTTGGGTAATTGTTGGAAATATTGCATGCGTTATCGTGACAAGGGCACTCCTAAGAAGGATTTAGGAAAGGCTGTTTGGTATCTCAATGACTACAAGGAACATTTTATTGACTATAAGAATGACTCTACATTCATTCATAAGATTCCGGAAGAGGTCATTACTAAGATGATTGCCATTTCTGACGCAGAACCGCGTGAGGAAATCAAGCATGTATTCGAGCTTCTGATCATGATTACGACTCAGAACTGTGTTCTGGATCCTAAGCTTTATGACAGGACTGGGTACGAATTAGAACAGTTTGCAAATAGTCTGTAGTTGGTGGTTATCATGGAAATTACAAAGGTAAAAGTTTACCCGTATAAGAAAAAGTTCCATGATGTGGTTGGAGTCGGGCAAGTTACATTTGATAACTGCCTGCTCCTTACCGGCCTTGAACTTATTATCAAGGACAATTACAGATATGTGCGTTATCCACGAAATATGAATAACAAGCATAAGCTTTGTTTTTGTCAGCCGTTGAATAATACATTGAAGCAGACAATCTGTAATGAGCTCTTTGCTGCTTATGACGATATTAAGAACGGTAATTTTTATGATTCCGCAATTAAGGAAGTTTACGACGACTGGCAGCATAAAGTAGCAACTGAAATACTACATCAAGCTAACAGTGTTGAAACTTGTGCTGTTGCCGTAGGCGATAGCGTCGGACCTGAAACGGATAATACTGAATCATTAGTCGTTGAAGGAGAAACCGATGGCGAAAAAGCACAAACCGTTTAATATCCCGCCTCTCTTTAAGAGAGATAAGGATTTGCTTTCTATTGCGAACAATCCGAAAAAGTTCGCAGCACTGAAAGAAGTTATCGACAGTGCAGCTAAAGTTTCGGAAAAACTGGAAACCTGTAAGACTCTGCAAGAATGGTTTGCTATAGCGGAAACCAAATTGCCGGATTTTGCTAATAAAACTGAATTCACTCAAAAACTGGAAAAATTAGTGTATGAATATTCAAATGAATCAGAAGGAAGTGACCCCGCTTAATGCAGTAAAAACCGTTTATGCATCTGTAATCGAAGATGTCTTTGAACATTTTGACGACTATGCCAAAGTTTTCATTAAGAATTACGACGATTACAATGAAGAAGAAAAGAAAGCAATTTGTCTCAAGAACATGGACTTGAACAAGAAAATTAATACTTTTTTAGGGAAGAATAATCTTGTATGAATTTCGAAATAGGTCATTTGTATAAGGATTCCCAAGGTAACAAGTATATCTTGTTATCCAGAGAAAGGGATGTTGGAGTTTTTAATTTCAATAAAACTACTAAACGATACCGTATAATCAAGTATTGTGGTGTCGAAGCAGCGATTTCTTTCGGTAAGGTTTTATTCAAAAGTGCGAATATTACTCCGCAAGACGATCCAGAAATTGATAAACCGAAACAACCAGCAGTTTATAAGTTGAACAATAATAATGAAAGGTATTTAGATGTCCTTAAAAGCCACATTAACTAAGCGCAAGTACAAGAAAGTTCATAACGATGAAGATCAGGAGCCAATGGAAAATCCGGAAATGCCTGGTATGCCTGAAAATCCGGAAAATCCGAATGAAGGTGAAGGTCAGCCGATAAATCTCGCTGAACTCGGTAATTATTTTGACATGGCTCGTAACAATTACTTTGAAGCTAACCGTGTTATCTTTATGACAGGTCCAGTTACTTGGGAATTGGGTATTCATATTATTCAGAAGTTGTGTTTCTATGACGACGGTACAAAGCGTCCGATTACGATTTATATCTCGTCTCCTGGTGGCGAATGTGACGTTGGATTTGCAATTATTGACTGTATCAACAAGCTGAAGTCTAAGCATATCGAAGTTAATACTATTTGTATTGGTCCGTGCAGTTCTATGGCTTCTGTTATTCTCGCATCCGGTACAATTGGACACCGCTATGCCTTCCCGAGCTCTCGTATTATGATTCATCAGGCTGGCATTACTGAAGTCGGTGGCAAGCTTGACGATATAAATATTATCCAGCACGAATTGCAGGTATGGACTGATACGATGAATAAGATTTTTAAGAAGCAGACTGGCAAGAGCCTCGATGAACTTAGAAAGCTTACATCGTATGACAACTATATGTCTGCAAGCGAAGCAAAGAAGCTTGGAATAATTGATAAAATTTCAGCAAAGATGATTTAATGGAAGAGATATACAAAAATATTGTTGAAGCTGAAGAAAACCTAGAAGAAGTGTTTGATGGTATCGGGAATAGAACATTACAGGATTATTATGCCTTGTTCATTTCCGAGATGGCTTACTGTGGCTACATTTCCATCAAGCCTTCTTTCGCGGCTAAGATTTATGTAAATATTCTTAATACTACTGTAACTAATGTCGATGAATATCTTACGAAAATCTATGATTTTCTTTTCGATAAGATGATTAAGGCATTTGAAAGGGAAGAACTGAATGAAACCGGAAACACCTGAGTTAAATAATATTTTGAAATATTTGCATGATTTGGCTATGCATGATAAGCCGAATCCTCTTCAGTCTATAGTTGATTTTGTGACATCTGAGAAAGCCCAGCAGGTATTCGATAAGGTTCTCGAGTCAATTGCCGCTGATGACTGCCCAGATTATTATACATACTTTATCACAGACGAAGGTATCGATAATCTTGTAAAATTGAAAGATACGGACAATGAAATGTATTATAAGGTCATAATATATGGAACTGCCCTTATCAACACTTTGACAAGAATTCTCGAAATGCCGTTCGTCGTGGTAATGACACCTGATGATTTGTCTAAAACGTATTATATAAAGCTTACTACCAAAACTGAGGAATAATCTTTATAAATATAAAACGGTATAAATATGAGTGATTTTTTAGACTTTTATAAACGAGAAGAACAAAAACGTTCGATGACTGAAGAACAACAGCTTGAGCTGCACAAAAAACAAAAAGCACTCCAGGCAAAACGTTTCGAAGCAGACGACGATGATTTCTATAATGAAACCATCGAAGAATCTGAAGAAACAGAGGATGATTTCGATAACGAATTTGATGATGATTATGATACCCGAATCAATGAGGGTGCTCGTATTCCTTATCGTCCGAATCGCCCGCGTACTATACCGCAACGTAGACCTGAGCCAATTCCGGAACCTGAACCTGAACCAGCTCCAATGCCTACGCCAAGGCCTCGCCCGCGTCCTCGTCCTATACCGCAACCGGCTTCAATTCCGGAAGAACCGGATGAAGATTTGTATATGCCGCCTGTTAATAAACGTCGTGAACCGCGGATTACAGAATCAGCTAACAATCCAGCTTTGTCAAAAGCATACGTAATGATGAATGAAATGCAGAAGAAAATCGAAACTGCATTTTATCGTTATGGTATGTCTGGTCTTGAAAAGATTAACAAGCATCTTGACAAGATTTTCGAAGCCATTGTTAACCCGAAGCCGAAAGAAATAGTTAAGTATGTGGAAAAGCCGGTAGAAAGAATAGTTGAAAAGCCAGTATATAATCCTGTTCCTCCGACTAATGAATCATACGAAACCGCTGATAATGGAGAACTTGATAATAATAATGAGCAGGCACTTGAGCCTGAGTCTATCGAAATGCCGGATGATGAACAGGCTGCAACTTTAAATCAACAGTTCATCAAGATGAACGAAATGGCGGATTCTAGTCTTTTGAGCAATGCTCTTCTTTACCAAAATGAAAAGCAGGCTCAGACCGCCAATAGCAAACTTGCACAGATAGAAGCTAATGCACAACTGTTACGAGAAAAACTGGATGCTGCTACAAGTAAGAAAGTCAAACAGCTTGAACCGCAGACAGAACAGCTCGTAGAAAACGACAGCATAACTCCTAGTGAAGACTTAGAAATTGTCGATGATCCTGTAGTCGACGCCCCGGTTGAGATTGTCAAGGCACCGGAAAAATCTACGAAAACTACTAAGAAACGAACAAAGAAAAAATAAATAATGAAGAAGAAAGTTAATAAAGGTCTTAAAAAGCCCAAAGACGGAATCTTCGTAGATGGCACAGTTCTTGAAGCGCGAGCCAACGCGATGTTTGACGTGAAACTTGACAACGATTTTGTCGTACTATGTACAATATGCGGTAAAATCAGGATAAATCGTATTAAGATACTCCCTGACGATAGGGTTCAGGTGAAATTATCAGAGTATGACTTGTCCAAAGGTATAATAGAGTATAGATATGATTCCAGAGTACAAACACGATAAAGATAGACCAATTGACCTTGAAGCAGCTCTCGAGGGAATGCCCGAGATTGCTCAGCAAATTGCTCAACAGGATGCATGGTCCCAATACGAACAGGCACCTGATTTGTCGGATATTCCGGAAGAATATCAAAAGTTCATTCCTGAAAACATCAGGAAGCAACAAGAAGATACTCGAATCTATAATATATGGTTAACAAAAAAATAAATGGAGAAAAACTATGACCAGTAATGCAAATAACTTTAATGATGCTATTGACTCGGAAGATGTCCTTGTTAATTCTATCCGTGCTATCAAGCAGTTTATTCCGGCTCGTCTTGACGAAGTTAAGAAGACCCCTGTTCCTGAAGCAAAGGTTGAATTCAAGAACGGCTATATGCAGGCTATGTCTGATATTGCCGCATTCATTAAAGCTCTTCACATCTAATTGAGGAAATCTCAATAAAAAATAGCACGGTCTCATGGGCCGTGTTATTTTTCTATATTTTATGTAAAATATATAGGTATATATGGCAAAGATTGGTTTTAAGAATTGTTATTACGATAGGATAAAGAACAAGATATTGCTAAAGGAACAAGGCTCCAATACATGGGACACATATGATTATAAGCCTTGGTGTTATGTCTCGGATCCTACTGGTAAATCAAATATTACTGACATTTATAAGAATCCTGTTAAAAAGTTTCCTTATACCAGAAAAGAACAGATTGAACCTCATAAGATGAGTGCAAACTGTATCATTGCAGAATCTGACCTTCGTCCAGAAGTCAAGTTCATGCATGAACGATACGATTTTGCAAACCTTGAAGTCGATATTAACGACTGGAATATTTGCTTATTCGATATTGAAGTTGCTGGTTCTTCTAAGTATTATGACGACCAGCCGATTGAAATACGTAATCTCGACAAACAGATTTTTAAGACAGTCGAGCTTTACGATTTTGATATGAAATATCCAAAAGATGAATTTGAAGTTTTCGATATAGAAAATAATATCTGGACTAAATTTAATAATTCTTGTTTTGCGTCATATGAGTTCCCTGCACCTGAAAAAGCTGACTGGCCTATAAATCTTATTACTTGCTACTCAACTCGTGAAAAGAAGCGCTTTACGTTCGGTTTAAAGCCATATACTGGTGACAAGGATAAGCTTGAAGATACTACTTATGTTTATTGTAGAAGTGAACAAGACCTGATTAAGAAATGGGTTTCTTGGTTTAGGAATATGGATTTCGATATTATTTCGGGATGGAACTCTGTCTCGTACGATATTCCGTATATCATTAACCGTTGCGAAAAGCTTCGTGCAATTACACAGAAGACAATCTATTGGGAAAGAGCCTTATCTCCTCTCGGTATGGATCCTGTCAAGCATGAAATCCGCGATAGAAAACTTGAAGGTGTCGACCTTGGTGCTACATTTGAAATTCCTGGCCTGTATTCTATAGACTTCATGGAATTGTATAAGACTTTTGGTAAACATGACCCTCTACCTTCTTACTCTTTGAACTTTGTTGCTAACCTTGTTCTCGGTGACCAGAAATTAAAATATGACGGTTCTATTAACGAAGCGTACAAGAATGACTGGAACAATTTCGTATGCTATAACATCAAGGACGTTACCCTTCTTGAAAGATTCTTCTATAAGCTCAAGCTTTTTGAACTTATTATCGAATATGCTTACGATTGCATTGTTACGCTTGACAAG